>Ga0055584_100006599_pt1 | contig 11376 bp, 12 predicted proteins | sample OSDHelmetaG_FD_58716 | JGI IMG/M metagenome (GOLD analysis project Ga0055584, IMG submission 58716) | Pelagic marine sediment microbial communities from the LTER site Helgoland, North Sea, for post-phytoplankton bloom and carbon turnover... | ecosystem: Environmental > Aquatic > Marine >...
TTTTTTTATGTCCTATTTATTATTCTTTTTTATTGTGATTTTCTTTTTGTTGGCAATGCGCGCAGAGACCAATAAGCTCTATAGTGGGTGCCGTAATAGTAAAATGATGCTCAGCTGCCATTTTTTCAATTAGTTGATCTAATTCATCATTGGTATTTTCTATAGTATGTCCACAATCTTTACAAATAAACCACTGAGATACATGATCTGCACATGCATCTTTTTTTGATAAATGATGGCATAACATAAACGCATTCTGACTTTCAATTCGATGCACAAGACCATGTACTTGCAAAAAATCTAACACGCGATACACACTCATTACTTGAGCTTTAGGGTTGCGTTCTTTTAACAAATCTAAAATTTCATAGGCAGTAAGTGGTTTTTTCTGCTCAGACATAATATCTAATACATTCGTTCGCCATGGTGTTAATTTCAGCGCATGTTGTTGACAATACTCGTGAATATTTAATTGTGACATATTAACCCCAAACAACTCATAAACAGTGAAAAACCCTTACAATATAACATAAAACTGGCTTTTATACCGTATAATTCAACGAGTAAAGTCTGAACAACAAGCTTAAACTGTAGTTATTTAATTATAATTTTCCACCTTCAACAACTAATTCTTTCGGATCAACAGTATCTCCATAAGCTTCATGTAAGGTCGCTTTATAGTCATTTAAGAAAAAGGCTTCACCTGCTAATGATTTAATTTCATTATCAATCCAGTTTTTCAAACCTAGATTACCTTTTGCCACAGCAGGTGCAATCGTATCTGTATTACCTAAACTATCAATTCCCACTGTAAAACCTTTATTTTTAATCGCCCAAGCAAGCACTTCCGTATTATCTGTAGAAAAAGCATCACCACGTTTATCTAATAATGCATCATAAGCTTCTTGATATTCATCAAATTTAAGCAACTTAATTTCAGGATAATTTTTGGTAAAATAGGTTTCTGCTGTCGTTCCTTTCACTACGATCAAAGTTTTCCCTTTAAGTTGATCTACCGCTGTAATATTTTTATTGGTAGGAGACACCACACCTAATGCTACTTTCATATAAGGTAAAGCAAAATCGACTTTTTCCGCACGTTCTTTAGTTACTGTAAAGTTAGCTAAAGTAATATCTACTTTCCCGGTTTCTAAGTAAGAAACTCGACTTGCTGCATCTAAATAAACAAAATTAACTTTAGCTTCATCGCCGAGCAGATCAGCACCGATACGTTTAGCAAAATACACATCATATCCTGAAATTTCACCTTGAGCATTAACATAACCAAACGGATATTTATCAGAAAACACACCAATATTGATACTTCCTGAATCTTTGATTTGTTCTACACTACGATAATTAACCGATGCTTTATCTGTATTTTTATCACAACCAGATAAAACAAATAAACCGATGGTTAATACCAGTGCTGTTTTAACTAATTTACTAAAGTGTTGCATTGTCCTTTTCTCCTTTATTGACCATATCATAATGGAATGTATTTAAAAATTGTTGTGCTCGTAAGGTTTGAGGATGAGTAAAAAATTCATCTGGTGTGGCCTCTTCTACCACTTTCCCTTTATCTAAAAATAAAATACGATTAGCGACCGCTTGAGCAAAGGCCATTTCGTGCGTCACAATCACCATGGTTTTATGCTCACTGGCTAATTCTAAAACAACTTGTAGCACTTCTCTTACCATTTCAGGATCAAGTGCGGCCGTAATTTCATCTAATAATAAAATTTCAGGACGCATAATCAGCGCACGCACAATAGCCACTCGCTGTTTTTGCCCCCCAGATAACTGTCGTGGATAAGCCTGTGCTTTTTCTTCTAAACCAACACGGTTCAATAATTGCAAAGCTTGTTGTGTTGCTTGAGCTTTTTTCTCTTTTAAAACCACAGTTGGTGCCAACAAAATATTTTCTAATACGGTTAAGTTAGGAAATAATTCATAATTTTGAAACACCATACCGATATTTTGTCGAATTTGAGAAAGATTACCACTATAGGTAATATCTTCCCCTTTAAGTATAAGTTGCCCGGCATTGATTTCTTCTAACCGATTAAGACAACGTAAAAATGTCGATTTACCACAGCCACTAGGACCAAGGATCACCACCACTTCACCTTTACTAATAGTGAAATCTATGTCATCTAATACATAATTTTTAGCATCGTAGGTTTTTCTAATATTTTTGACTTGTAAAATAGGTTGCATGATATTTCATCCTTGTTAGGCAACTTTGTTTTCCAGATAACTTGCTAATTTTGTAAAGGGGTAGCAAATCACAAAATACATGAGGAAAATGGTCCCATAAATCCAAATAGCGCTATTAGGATCAATAAAACGATTCACATCTATAATTTGTTTTCCCACTTTCACCACTTCCACAACACCGATCAATACCACTAAAGAAGTTGTTTTTACCATACGTGTAAATAAATTGATCACAGAAGGAATTAATCGTTTCACTGTTTGAGGAATAATAATAAAACGATACACCTGATGTTTCTTTAGTCCTAAACCATAGGCACTTTCGTATTGGTGCGGATCGACTGAAATCAAAGAACTTCTAACGAGATCTCCCATTTCAGCCGCGCCCCAATAAGTAAAGGCAATAACCGCAGCAGTAAAACCAGATAGATTTAAACCAAAGTTAGTGGCCGCCCCAAAATACACCAAATATAACAGTACTAATTGAGGTAAAATACGCACGCTTTCTAAATATAATCGGAAAAATATCTGCACTATTTTATTGTGTGAATTCATCAATATTCCCACAATAAATCCAAAGACTAATGATAGAAACATAGAAATAACGGCAATTTCGATGGTAACAGATAGCCCTTTTAGTAATTGTAAAAAATAAGTTCCTTTCAATAAGATACTAATACCCAAACTGTCCATGACGAACTTTCCTCTCTACTATTGATAAACCATAAGAAATAGGTAATAAAATAATCAAGTAAGCTATCACCAACATAAGCAATGCTTCGTCACTACGATAATATAGGCCAATCAAATCTTTAGTCACATACATCAAATCAGCAAGAGCACAAGCACTGACCACTGATGTTTCTTTAAATAAAAAAATAATATTCGCACTCAATACAGGAATAGAGTTAATGGTGGCTTGAGGAAAAATAATGTGCCTTAGCACCTGTCCTTTATTCATACCTAAGCTATAAGCCGATTCAGTTTGAATTTTATCAATATTATCCAGCCCGGTACGAAAAGCTTCTGCCATGTAACTGCCACCTAAAAAAGTTAATCCCGTCACACCACAGGTAAATGAATCTAAAACAATACCCAGTTTAGGCAAACCAAAATATAAGAAAAATAACTGTACTAACAAAGGGGTATTTCGTGAGACTTCAATATAGATATGGGCGATACCTTTCAATCCTTTAATATCAAAAAATCGAATCATCACAATAATAAAGCCGATTAATATAGATAAAAAAATGGACAAAAAAGCGATGCCAATAGTTAATTTAGCCGCCGTTAAATAAAGTGGAATACTATTTATTATAAATGTCCAATCTAGCATGTTTTTTCTCTTAAAAAATCTAATATTAAGTTATTTTTTGAAATAATATTCCGTTTAATAGACCTTAACAAGAGATATATAAGATACAAAAACAAAAGATGAAATTTATTTAAAAAACATCAGATTAAAAGAAAATTTTACTAAATATTAGCCAGCTATGGAAAATTATTATGTGCTTTAAAACAAGATTACTTTGAATCATATCAAACTAAGGTTTGTTATATAAAAATAGAAAAGATATTTCCTTTATGGAATTATCCAATCCAACACAACGTTTGATTGTATTTTTTTACTACTTTTAAGAGGTGTACATGAGATTAAATTTATTCAAGAAAAAGAAGGCACTAGCCAGTATTTTGTTATCCCTTGGGATGACAATCTCGGCAACATCAACGACCTTTGCCAGTGATTTTAATTGGCGTTTTGCCAATCTATATGGACGAGGTACTGCATTTGGCCAACTTTATGAAAATTTAGCCAAAGATATTGAAGCCAATTCTAATGGTCAAATCAATGTCCGAGCTCTTTATTCTGGGGAAGGTGTTGATTCTTCTGGTATTTTTAATGCAGTAAAATCTGGAATGTTAACTATGGGAGCCCCTTTTCAATCGTTAAACGCAGGAGAATTACCAGCAGGTATTGTCGAACTAGGCTTACCTGGTACAACAGGTGATCCTCAAAAACTTGAAGATCTTATTCATAAGAAAGGCTGGCAACCTATTTTACAAAAAGCCTACGCCTCTCAAGGATTAGTTTGGCTTGAACCTTATATTCAGCCCGCTGTATACATCATTACTAAAAAACCTATTAACAGTATTTCCGACTTTAAAGGACTAAAAATTCGTGCTCCTGGTGCTTATGGAAAATTCCTACGTAAACTTGGTGCAGCACCTGTTTCTTTGGCATGGAGTGAAATTTATACCTCTCTAGCTACTGGAGTTATTGATGGGTCTATAGGTAGTAACATGATAGACCATCGTGATGGCAACCATGTTGAAGTCGCTAAATATATGTACCCTGTTCCCGTTGCTGGTGCTCAGGTCCTTCCTATTATTATTAACCAACGCGCATGGAATAAATTACCTGATAATTTAAAAGAAGTAGTTCGTAAAGCTACAGAAAAACATGCACAACAACAGTTAGTTATGGGAAAAAAATGGGAATCTGAAGCCATTGCTGATATGGAGAAAAAGGGCTTGAAATGGAGTCCTAAACCAAGTGCTGGAGATATGAAAAAATGGCATATGGCTGCTGAAGAACTATGGGGTGAATACACATCAGATCCATATAGTAAAGAACTTATCGATGCTTTGAAAAAAACAGACTAATCTTCTTACTTTATCGGTCATAAACTATATATTACACCACCAAAGAGGATAGGTATCAGCCTAATACCTATCCTCTTTTAACATTAAGGAGGATATAATGCTAGAATCAACTTTAAGATCATATTGTTTATTTATTCATTTTATCGTCACTCTTATAGGAAAATTAGCCTCGTATCTCGTTCCTCTGCTTGCGGCAGTTGTCGCTTTTGAAGTGATTAGTCGTTATGTTTTTGGTCATCCAACCATTTGGACCAATGATGTCTCCCTGTATCTTTTTTGCTCTATTAGCGGTCTTACTGGCGCATTCGCTCAATTAAAAAAATCTCATATTCGAGTAGATATATTGTATGTAAAAGTATCACCCAATATGAGATCCATTTTTGATCTTATCGCTTATACTCTTATTATCATTTTCTTATTTATTGTTTTAACTAGCTGTTGGGAACGTTTAGTTGAAGCTTTTCAAAATAGCTACAAAAGACCCAGTGAATGGGCCCCTGCAGTTTATCCTTTTTGGTTTATTTGTGTCGCTTCATCTGTATTAATGTTAGCTCAATATTCCACCGACTTTATCTGTAGCCTCTTTCGTCTTTTTACGGGCAGAAAATTATTAGCTCCTAAAAAATATTTTGCAGGAGAACAAACTCATGAGCATTGAATTTTTAACGCTAATATTTTTTATTGCTATCTTTATTTCCTTTGCCCTAGGTGCTCAAGTTGGTTTTGCACTAGGTGGCATTGCCATGATAACTGGCTATCTCATTGAAGGAAGTTGGGTACTCAACACCACCCCATCAACCCTTGAATCTAACTTTTTAAGTACTGTATTACTTGCCATTCCTTTATATATTTACATGGGTCAAATACTAACTCGATCAGGAGTTGGCGACGCCATGTTCAATACTAGTCAAATGTTAATTGGTAAATTACGCGGTTCTTTAGCTATCAGTGTGGTTGTCGTTTGTTCTCTGATTGGTGCTATGGTAGGTATTATCGGTGCGGGCATAATGACTTCAGGAAGTATTGCACTAAAACCTATGTTAGATAGAGGTTACGATAGACGTTTAGCACTAGGTGTCATCATGGCTGGCGGTGGTTTAGGTATTCTAATTCCACCAAGCATCCCTATGATTATGTTTGCTTCTAGTACTAATAACTCTATTGGTCGCATGTTTATCGCGGCTATAGGTCCAGCATTATTAATGGTGACATTAATGATTTTATATATTGTCATTAGCTGTAAACGTCATCCAGAACGTGCACCTTTAGATAAAATCCCGGAAGTTCCCCAATCTCAAAAGGACAAAAGAGCAACTATTATTGGCGGTGTGTGCTCTCTTTCACTTATCGTTTTAGTCTTAGGTAGCATTATTCAAGGTGCTGCAACACCTACAGAATCTGGCGCAGTGGGTGTGATAGGTGCACTGATATTAGCTTTAGCATTTAATCGCTTTAAAGTTAAATTGCTTCTAGTCAATGCCGGCATGGAAACAGCAGTATTAGTCAGTGTGGCTATGTGGATAATTGTAGGAGCAAGTATCTTTAGTAACTACCATATGATGGAAGGTGCTCGTTCTTTAGTAGAAGGTTTTACCACTGATTTAGGGTTGCCTCCATGGGGTGTTATCCTTATGTTCCAGCTCATCATGATTGTACTTGGATTTATCATCGATGAATTTATTATTGTCCTCATTTGTGCACCATTATTTACACCTGTAGCTGTTGCACTTGGCTATGATCCTATCTGGTTTGGATTACTTATGATCCTTAATATAGAAATTGCAGTACAAACGCCCCCTTATGGTTTTGCACTCTTCTATTTAAAGGGGATTGCGCCACCAGATGTAAGCATGATGGATATCTACCGTTCGGTGACACCATTTGTCATGATCAAGGTGGTGGTTTTACTCTTGTGTATGACCTTTCCACAAATCGTACTATGGCTTCCCAATTTTGTTAATCAATAAGGAGACAAAATGTTTGCTCATATTTTAATTCCCATCGATTTGGCACATGTAGGACAACTTAAGCCAAGCATTGAGATGGCTAATAATATTATCAATGTCAACGGGAAAATTAGCTTAATCTATGTTGACCAAAGTAGTATGCATGCCAATACTTACCCTGTTTTATACGACGATGTGCAAACCAAACAGGGCGAAGCTGCATATTACCGATTAAAATCACTCTTAACACAATATGCTCCAGAATCCAGACAAGGAGAATGTCATGTACGTTTTGGTTATGTCTATGAAGAAATTCTCGATGTACTTGATCAATATGATATGGATGCTGTAATTATGTGTACTAACAAAAAAAAAGGTAATTTTTTTGGATCTAATATAGAAAAAGTAGTAAAAAATGCTCAATGTACCGTGGTCTCTTTACGTAAAACCCCTCCCCTTATTACCAATAAAATAACAAGAATTAGGTAATATTTAAAATCTACATATCAAGGATGGACCATTATTGTTCATCCTTTTTTTTATCTAAAAAATTTACTTTGATGCTTATCAAAATAAACTCAGATATAGAGATATCGAATCTATTTTTTTTTTATGAAAATATACCTGCATTGAAACAAACATCCGATCAACACAATGGAAGCACTATGAGCATAAAACTAAATCATCCGCAATTACTCAAAACAGATAATTATATCGCAGGTAAGTGGATTTCCTCTGCATCTACTTTTACAGTCACCAATCCCGCTACAGGTCAAATCATCGCAAAAGTTGCTAATGCAGGTGCAACGGAAACACAACAAGCTATAAATGCAGCAAAACAAGCCTTCCCTGAATGGAAAAGCATGCCAGCTAGAATCCGTTCTGACATCATGATGAAATGGTATGAACTTATCCTTGAACACATAGATGATCTTGCTTATTTAATGACAGTAGAACAAGGCAAACCCTTAAAGGAAGCTCGCGGGGAAGTCCTTTACGGCGCTTCATTTATTCAATGGTTTGCAGAAGAAGCCGTACGTATTTACGGTGATACCATCCCTTCTCACGTACCTAATAAATCCTTACTTACTATTAAACAACCTATTGGCGTATGTGCCGCCATCACACCATGGAATTTTCCCAATGCGATGCTAACACGTAAAGCTGGTGCAGCTTTTGCTGTAGGCTGCACTATGGTAGTCAAACCTTCAGAAGAAACGCCTCTATCAGCTCTTGCATTAGGTGAACTTGCAACACAAGCAGGCTTTCCGCCAGGCGTATTTAATATTGTAGTAGGTACAAATGCACAAACTATAAGTACGGCTATTACCAATAGTAAAGTGGTACGCAAACTAAGCTTTACCGGCTCTACTGCAGTAGGAAAACTGTTGATGGCCGAATGTGCAAAAACCGTTAAACGTACTTCTATGGAATTAGGCGGTAATGCCCCTTTTATTGTTTTTGATCAGGCCAATATAGACGATGCGGTAACCGGATTAATGGCATCTAAATTTCGTAATGCAGGACAGACTTGCGTTTGTGCCAACCGTATTCTAGTCCAAGAATCCATCTATGAAGAATTTGTACAAAAAGTAGCTATTAAAATAAAAGCCTTACATCTAGGAAATGGTTTAGATGAAAAAACTGACATAGGTCCACTTATCAATCAAAAAGCGATAGATAAAGTTAATGCATTGGTTACTGATGCACTAGATAAAGGAGGAATTTTACACCTCGGAGAAAGAGATCACCAAGGCTCGCTAATTTATCCCCCCGCACTTATCACCGGGATCACGGCTGATATGGACATAGCTCAAGCTGAAATTTTTGCTCCTGTTGTTGCCATAATGCCATTTAAAACAGAAGAACAAGCCCTAGACATAGCCAATAGATCAGACGCGGGACTTGCATCTTATATCTACACAGAAAACATTCACCAAATCATGCGTGTGAGTCAAGCATTAGAATATGGCATTGTCGGCATTAATGAAGGTGTAATCTCAACCACTGTTGCCCCATTCGGAGGTATAAAACAATCAGGTATGGGACGTGAAGGCTCTAAATACGGAGTCGATGAATACCTTGAAATAAAATATTTATGTATGAACATAAAACCAAACGCTTAAAGAATCTACTTGGAGAAAAAATCATGGGAAATGCGCAATTACAACAACGCAAAGACACCGTCATTGCAAAGGGTCAAAGCAACAGCTTCTCTGTTTATGTTGAAAAAGCAGAAAATGCAGAAATTTGGGATACCGATGGCAAACGTTATATTGATATGAGCAGTGGTATTGCTGTGCTTAATACGGGACATCGTCACCCCAAAGTCATCGCAGCCGTCAAAAAACAGCTAGAAAAAGTCACTCATACTTGTTTTACCGTTCTACCCTATGAACCAGGCGTTGCTCTAGCAGAAAAAGTCAATAAATTAGCACCAGGTAACTCACCTAAAAAATCAGCATACTTTACAACAGGTGCTGAAGCTGTTGAAAACTGCATAAAAGTGGCCCGATCTTATACAAAAAGAAGCGCAGTTATTTGCTTTAATGGTGCTTTTCACGGACGCACACTATTAACCATGGGATTGACAGGTAAACTCAATCCTTACAAAGCGACTTTTGGTCCATTTCCAAATGAAATTTACCGTATTCCTTACCCAATAGATTATTTAGGCATTACAATCGAAGATTCTTTTAAAGCGCTAGATATTCTATTTAGCAATGATGTTGCACCAACAGATGTTGCCGCAATTATCATTGAACCGGTACAAGGTGAAGGCGGTTTTTACCCAGCACCGGTAGAATTTCTACAAAAATTACGGACACTATGTGATACACATGGCATTATGCTGGTCATTGATGAAATTCAAACCGGATTTGCACGTACCGGAAAAATGTTTGCCTGTGAATATGCTGGTATTGAACCTGATCTTATGACTATGGCGAAAGGCTTAACTGGTGGTTTCCCATTATCAGGGATCGTAGGTAAAGCAGAGATCATGGACTGTACTCAACCAGGTAGTTTAGGTGGAACATTTGGCGGTTCTGCTATAGGTTTTGCTGCTGCTAACGCGGTATTAGAAGTCATGGAAGAAGAAAAACTTTGTGACCGTGCCCTTTGGATTGGAGAAAAAATAACGACACAACTGCATGTATTACAATCTCAATATCCTGATGTCATCGGTGATGTACGCAATCTAGGTGCCATGATTGCTATTGAATTTGTACATGATGCTGATGCGTCAAAACCTAATCCAACACTCACTAAAGCAATTGCTAAAAAAGGTGGTGAAGAAGGATTAATTCTTCTTACCTGTGGTGTTCGTGGCAATGTCATCCGGTTTTTACCTGCTCTTACCATCCCAGAAGACGTTTTGGATGAAGGTATGGCATTATTTGCCTCCATTTTAGAATCCACGATTCCCGCTTAATATCTAGATAAATTAACCTGAAGAAAAAAATACATCCTTTTCAGGTTAATTTATTTTTGAAATTGCTTACAAAATAGATCCCATAACAATTCTCGTGATTTATTCGACACAACAGTACGTTTACGAATCGCAGTAACAGGTAAACGAAAATTACGAGTATTAGTCGCAATTCTAACCAAATCATGACGCTCACACCAAGGTTTAGCATACTCTTCTGGTAAAAATCCAATATAACTACCTGACATAATCAGTGCTAATCGTTCTTGATAAAAATAAGCTACTGCAGCTAAATTCATATCATTAAGTTGAGATGAGGCGCGACGATGTGGTTTAACACCTGCATGCACTAAAGGATATATACAAGCTTGTTCACTAGCTTCTTGCTCATTCATTTTTGCCAAGGGATGATCTTTATTAGCATATAAATAAAATGTATCATAATACATGATTAAATACTCTAATCCATCTAATGGGCGATGATAAGGGATCACTCCAAAATCTCCTTCATCATTTAAAATCTTACGTTCAATTCCAGTCATAGCATGAGTTTGCACAATGAGTTTCACTTCTGGCGCTTGCTGTTTATAAGCATGAACAATTTGAAGAAAATGACTACGAGGATCCATACTCACCTCATCGCTAAGCAATAATTTCAATGAACCTAATAAGTGACTATTTAATTGATTAATAGATTCTCGAAATTCAGCTAACTCACCTAATAAATGTACAGTCCATTCATATACTTTCTCTCCTTCTGGCGTGAGCTTAAAGCCACCACGACCACGATCACATAAATGTAAATGTAATCGATCTTCCAGTTTAGAAATATGTGTACTTATAGTAGAACATCCTATGTTTAATTTGGTCTCTGCATTAGAAAAACCATTCGCATCTACTACAGTTTTAAAAATTTTTAGCTGTTTCAGTTCTGAATCAGAGAGCTGACCAACTTTGTATAAAGAAGCTACCATTTTAGATCCTTATTCCATAAGAAAAGACATTGGTTATTAAACATCATTATATATTTGAGTATGCTATAGATCAGAATTTGACTCAAACCTTTTATCCAGAGCTAGCAGCTAGATTAAAATACCGGTCTTAATTTCTTATTTCTTA
>Ga0055584_100006600_pt1 | contig 11376 bp, 8 predicted proteins | sample OSDHelmetaG_FD_58716 | JGI IMG/M metagenome (GOLD analysis project Ga0055584, IMG submission 58716) | Pelagic marine sediment microbial communities from the LTER site Helgoland, North Sea, for post-phytoplankton bloom and carbon turnover... | ecosystem: Environmental > Aquatic > Marine >...
ACACCGGGATAAGCAAGAGCAAGGCCTTCTAAGTCTTTGATCCTTTGAATATAAGATTCTACTATTTCTCTCCTAGCCCCAGGCCTCGCACCAGATATCGCATCACACACCTGTACGATTGGCGAAATCATGGTTGTCATTTCAATTTCATCATGGTGCGCACCGATGGCATTGCACACATCTTTTTTCTCACCAAATTTTTCGGCCATTTTCATCCCCAGAATAGCATGCGGAATTTCAGGCTCATCCTCTGGCACTTTTCCTATATCATGCAGTAACCCTGCTCGTTTAGCAACTTTTGGATTGAATCCCAATTCTGAGGCCATCGTAGCACATAAGTTCGCTACCTCTCTAGAGTGTTGTAACAGGTTTTGCCCGTAAGATGACCTGTACTTCATTCTTCCAACCATTTTAGTTAATTGAGGGTGAAGCCCGTGTATTCCTAAATCGATGCAAGTTCTCTTGCCAATTTCAATAATTTCTTCATCAATTGACTTTCGGGTCTTGGCAACGACTTCTTCAATTCTAGCCGGATGAATTCGGCCATCTGAAACCAATTGATGCAAAGCCAATCTAGCGATCTCCCTCCTGACAGGATCAAAACACGACAGTATAATGGCTTCTGGCGTATCATCAACAATAATTTCAACTCCCGTTGCACTTTCTATTGCTCGAATATTTCTTCCTTCTCTTCCAATTATTCTACCCTTAATTTCATCCGAAGCTATATTAAAAACAGAAACAGAATTTTCTATGGCTTGCTCAGTAGCAACGCGCTGGATGGTTTGGACTACAATTTTTTTCGCTTCTTTCGAAGCATTCATTTTAGCCTCATCCATAATCTCCTTTACGTGCGCCATTGCATCTGTTTTGGCTTCATCTTTAAGCGCATTAACCATTTGGGCTTTGGCATCTTCTCTAGTTAATCCAGCAATAGACTCTAACTCATTTACGTATTGATCATTGAGCTTATTAAGCTCTTCTTCACGTTTTCTAACCAAATCCTGTTGACTGTCCAGCATGGACACCTGACTTTCAACTAATTTTTCTTTTCGCGCCTGTTCATCAATCTGTCTGGCTAAATTTTTCTCCTTTGCACGGAAACTATCCTCACGACTTTGTAATTTTCTATTCTCATCGTTGACCTTCCTTTCATGATCTTGTTTGAGTTGGTGAAATTTCTCTTTGGCCTGAATAATTTTATTTTTCTTGATTGCCTGACCTTCTTTCACAGCATCCTCTATCATGCCTTTCTTACGTGATTTCATCATCTTATCAAGAAAAAGAAACATGAGGACTGACCCTATGACAAGGCCAACTACGACACCTATAAGCACACTAGTTATATCCATCTTTTACGTTTAGAAAAGATGACAAGAACAGCATTACTGATTCAAATAAGTCTTGAGCATTGTATTTACTTCTACCATCGCATTTTCTAGCTTATCTGCTTCTACAGCAGAGTCTAACAAGTCATTCTGCGTCGAGAACTGAAGTGCTGTCATGGCCAATAAATCTTGGGTATCTTTCACAGCATAATTATCTTGCAAATGCTTTATATTTTCATTGATTCGGGAAACCGCTTTACGAATTTTTTCCTCTTCAGCCCTTTCTATGGTAAGTGGATAAGTCCTTCCTGCAATGGTCACCTTTATGGATAGTTCACTCATGTCTATTTGTTCAGTAGGGAGATACATTTATCAATCTCTCTAACCAATTCATTAATCTTTAGCTTAGCATTGGTACTATTTCCATCTGCCACAGCTATAGATTTTGCCATCTTTAACATTTCAATTGTCCCATGTAATTCCTTAATCTCTGATTGCTGTTCCTCTACCGTCTTTTCTAGCAGTCTGTTTGCCTCTAGCAACGCGATTTTTTCGCGTTTTAGACCTTCTCTTAATCCAATCAGTTTTTCAATATTGGATTTTACTTCATTTACAACATTCGGTGAACTCATAGAAGTCATAGGTTTCAACTAATACAAAAATAGGATTGAATTGTCACCAACCAAATTTTTAGCGAACTGATTGTTAAAATCTTTAACAATAAAATTATAAAAGAGAACACCTCAACTATTATTTTCGCCAAGGCTCAACTTGAAGCGGTTGTTCATTTGCGAAATACAATGACGAATATGACACTTAAAATATGGCTAACAATAACCGTTTTGGTAATCCTGGTTTCTTCTCAAACATTTTCGCAGAATCGTTACAAAGACATAAATTTTGCTGCTCCAATGAAAATTCCGCTAGTGTTAGCAGGAAATTTCGCAGAACTTCGATCGAATCATTTCCATACCGGATTAGACATTAAGACCAACAACAGAGAAGGCTACAAATTGTACGCCATTGAAGATGGTTATATTGCAAGAATTAATGTCTCCCATTGGGGTTATGGATTATGTATTTATGTGCAACATCCCAATGGATTCACATCCGTTTATGCACACTGTAAAAAGTTCACACCAGAAGTAGAAGCGTTCGTTAGAAAAGCACAACGAAAAAAAGAAAAAGAAACCATCACATTATACCCAGGTGCGGAACAATTCCCTGTTAAAAGAGGTGAAGTTATTGGATTTTCAGGGAATTCTGGTAGCTCAGTTGCGCCTCATTTGCACTTTGAAATAAGGGATACAAAAACTGAGGAACCAATTAACCCATTACTCTTCGGGTTTGATGTTAAGGATGATATTCCTCCTATTATAAAAGGAATAAAAATCTACTCCTTAAATGGGGCCAATGTGAATGGGAAAAATGCGGACCTGTTGTGTGCCGCAATCAAAAATTCCCAAGGGTATCACATAAAAACAAAATCACCCATTGTGATTCATGGAGAAGTCGGAATCGCCATAAATACAATTGACAAATTAAATGAAGCACCAAATAAATGCGGTATTTATTCAATTGAATTGTACGATGGCGACACCTTAATTTTTCAACAAAAACTCGAGAAATTAAACTTTTACACCAATCGTTACATTAACACGTACATGGATTACTTACAATATAGATATCGCAAAGAGAGTTATCACAAATCCTTTCTAGCTGTAAATAACAAGCTCGAAATTTATGGGCAAATCAGAAATAAAGGAATTTTGAAATTTGAAAAAAATGAAGTCAAAAAAATGAAATACATCGTTTCTGACGTATATGGAAATAAATCTGAATTGTATTTTGACTTAAAAGGTGAGACAAGCCTAAAAAAGCGAAGCCCACTAAACCACAATCCTATTCAATTCAATGCTTCAAAAAAAAATGAATTAGTACGCAAAGAGTTCAAAGCGTACTTGCCTCAAGGCGCTTTATATGATGATGCATCCATTCAATTTCAAGAATATCCTGCACGGCACAATACGATTTCAGCGGTATTCAATTTTAACACAGACTCTGTACCCATTCATAAATACTATATTTTGAAATTAAAATTATCTGGTGTCAAGCCTGCTCATCAAAATAAGTTAGTCATTGCTGAATTGAGTAAGAACATGAACAGGCTTTCATCAAAAGGCGGGACAATGAAGGATGGTTGGGTGACCAGTAAAGTGCGCTCTTTTGGAAATTACGCCATTGCCATAGACACCGTCAAACCCAAAATTACCCCACTGAATTTAGAAAACAAGAAATATAAAATCGCTCGAGAAATTAGATTTAAAATCTCAGACAATTTATCAGGTATAGATACGTATAACGTTAAAATTGATGGAAATTGGTTTCATGCTTTCTATAACCCAAAGACGAACTTGCTGCGGGTTCCTTTCAATCAATACAATAAAATTGACAGTGGCAAACACAAATTGGTGACAACAATTACCGACGAACGAAAGAACACTGCCGTATTTAAAGCTAATATTGAATTATGAAATGCAAAGTATTGTTAAAAAGCACGTTTGAAACACTAAGTACAACACTACTGAGTTATTAATTTGTACTTTTAAGCATTGGCTAAAACCATTACATATTCCATTCTAATTATTGCATTCCTAGCATTTGGCAATCAAGCATTTAGTCAAAAGTTAGATCAGATGTCCAAAAATGATTCAACGCACTATATTCAGTTTTCAGGTTTTGTTATTGACTCTGACAGTTTAATTCCGGTTCCGTACGCAGGTATCTACAATAAAAGTCGCAAATCAGGACGATTAGCTGATTTGTATGGCTATTTCTCTATTGTAGCGGCACCAGGAGATCTCATTCGATTTACGAGCGTTAGTTATAAAGATTCGTATCTGACTATACCTGACACGATTACAAATGATAATTACACCATGTATTTCATGATGGAAACGGATACTTTTCTCATCCAGCCCGTGTACATCTATCCCTGGCCCAGTAAAGAAGAATTCGCTCAAGCTTTTCTGGAATTCGACATCCCAGACGACAATCTGGAAAGAGCTAGGAAAAATCTAGAACATGCTGATATGAGAGACAGAATGCTAGGAACACCAGGAGATGGAGATGTCAATTTTAAATGGGCCATGGCGCATCATCAAAGGCAATTGTACCACTCTGGCCAAGCACCGCCAATCAGTCTAATGAATCCATTTGCGTGGTCAAAATTTATTCAGGCCTGGAAAAATGGTGATTTTAAGCGCAAAAAATAAGATCGACCAACGCAATATTTCCGCTGTCTTACTGTTCTATTGGTGCTAAATCAGTTACTTTTGGCAGGTATTAGATGAAAGTACTGCACTATATCGTTTTTCTAATTTTGTTGCTACCATTTCAAGTTTTTAGCCAAAACGCTACGCTTAAAGGTAAAGTAGTTCATGGGAATGAACCGGTTCTAGATGCTGAAATAAGTATTCCCAGCATGAACTATAGTGCTTACGTAGACATTGACGGCAGTTTTAATATAGAAGTACCTTCTAATCAAGCATTCAACATTATTGTAGAGGCAGAAGGCTATCAAAAATATAAAGCTTCGTATCAATTGAAAGACGATGAAGTTATTCGTCTTCGCATTAAATTAAAACAAGAGCTTGGAACCGTTTACATCGATACTGTATTGAAAGAACCAGGTTTGGATACCTTGCCAATACTCAAACCCGGATCACTAACTTCTCCGATGGGTAACTTCGAAGATCTATTGAAAACAGGCGGAATTGGCGTAAGCTCTTCCAATGAACTAAGCGCTGGATACAACGTACGCGGAGGTAATTTCGATGAAAACCTAGTATACGTTAACGATGTGGAAATCTACCGACCATTTCTGGCACGATCAGGACAACAAGAAGGCCTCAGTTTCATTAATCCTAGTATGATTAGCAGTATTCGATTTTCTGCAGGTGGATTCGAAGCTCGTTATGGAGATAAAATGTCATCGGTTCTTGATATTACCTACAAAAGACCAACAAGATTTGAAGGAGTTGTGAGCACTAGTATTCTTGGCGCTGACATTCAATTCGGTAATGAATCAAAAAATCATTTATGGTCCTACAATACTGGTGTACGTTACCGATCTAATGGATATCTTTTCAATGCCCTACCTACCAAAGGTCAGTACAGACCTGTTTTTGCAGATTTTCAAAGCAGAATAACCTATTCTAGAGGCAGTTGGGAACATTCATTCATGGGATATGGCGCTCTAAATAAATACAGAATTGTACCAGAAAATGCGGAATCCGAATTTGGAACTGTCAATGAAGCTCTTCGATTAAGTATATTTTTTGAAGGTCAAGAAATTAGTCAATTCAACACCTATCTTGCTGCATTTCGAAGCCGCTTTATCTCTTCGAATAAGAAAACAAAATTACGCTTTATTGGTTCCGTTTTTCAGACGGTAGAATCGGAAAATTTTGACATTTTAGGTCAATATTTCTTAGACGAGCTAGAAAGAGACATTAGCTCTGAAGAATTTGGAGAAAGTGCCTACAATCGGGGAGTTGGTTCCTACATTGAGCATGCAAGAAACGAGCTTAATGGTACCGTTTACGCCGTTGCTCACAAAGGAGCGCATAGATTTAGTAATTGGGAATTGCTTTGGGGTGGCACCTATAAACACGAGCGCATCGATGACGTTTTAAGCGAATGGAACATGTTGGATTCGGCTGGTTATTCTATACCGCATGTAATTGATTCGGTTGGCTACACACAACCAGCACTGCAACCGTATCAATACCTCGATCTTTTTGAAGTAGTTAAAGCAAACAACACGGTAAGCAGTCACCGAGCTCAAGGATATGCGCAAAGTAATTTCTATACCTTTAAAAGAAAAGAAATTACTTTTTTGGGAAGAAGTGAAACCGAAGATTCTACACATACCAAAGACACCACTTTCGAAAGCAATGCATATTTAAAATTAAACATTGGTGTAAGGTCCCATTATTGGAGCTATAATGGACAAAATGTAATTAGCCCAAGAGTCGTTACAGAATACAAACCAAGATGGTATTATTGGAACAAAAATAAATTATACCGTCGATCAGTTGCATTTCGACTCACATTAGGCAAGTATTCACAACCCGCATTCTACCGAGAATACCGAAGCTTTAATGGTATTTTGAATCCAACGATTCGTGCCCAAAACTCCTATCACATTGTTATTGGTGGTGATTATGTTTTTCGATTATGGGACCGTCCGTTCAAGCTCACCACAGAGGCGTATTACAAGCATCTAACAGATATTGTTCCGTATGAAGTTGACAACGTCAAACTGCGATATTTTGCCGAAAATATGGCTACCGGTTATGCGTATGGTGCTGACCTCAAAATCAACGGTGAATTTGTAAAAGGAATTGAATCGTGGTTAACAATTGGTTACTTAAAGACAGAAGAAGACATCATTAACGATAGCTATTATACCTACTTCAATGACGAAGGGGAGGAAATAATTTCAGGATATACCGCAAATAGCGTTGTATCAGACAGTACCCTAACAGAACCCGGATTTATTCCCAGACCAACGGATCAACGTGTGTCGATTGGTTTATTTTTTCAAGATCACATGCCTAAAGACCTAATTCCAGGAAGTAAAATTAAATGGGAAACATTCAGTATTAATCTTAACCTGATTTTTGGCGCAGCACTCCCCTATGGACCACCGAATCACGACAGATGGAGAGACGTGCTAAGAACTCCTCCATACAGACGGGTTGACATAGGGTTTGCTAAAGAAATACTCTCACAAGAGCAGAAAGACAGAAAAAAAGAAGGATCCGTATTAAGAAAGATTAATAAATTGAAAGTTAGTTTTGAAGTATTTAACTTACTTGATATCAACAATGTGATTTCTTACAACTGGATAAAAGATGTAAATAGCAGGTCATATGCTGTTCCCAGCTATCTGACTTCGAGAAGATTGAACGTTCGTCTTACGGCAATTTTTTAAGCGCTAGGCCATATCCATCAAAGTTGATTCGTCTATAACGTGTCCTCCACCGAAAGATATGAGTTCTACTCTTATTCCTTCTTTTGTTATCCAATTTTGATGTTCAACTACTTTTTCCATCGAATAAAATTCGTCTTGTTCCCCAATTACGAGTTTAACATTCAATGCATTTAATTCATGTTTTTTCTCCTTGTAATCTATGTCAGCAGGGAAAGCACCAGACCATAAAATCAATTCATCAAATTTTGAATCACCCAGAGCGGCCCATCTACAGGCTGTTGCGGTACCCTGCGAGAAGCCCAATAATTTCGTGCGAACTTTTGACTTAATTTTTAAATTTGAATAGACATTATCTAAAAACTGAACATAATCTTTCACATCCGAAAGTCGATCTTCTTTAGTCATCCAAGAGGCGACAACTTTGCCCGAATATCCTTCCCAATAAAAACGATGTAATCCTTCGGGAGCAATAATTACTCTTTGTCCATTATCTAGCATATTAAATTTCTTTAAAAAATAATTAGCCAATTGTCCATACCCATGAAGAACAAACCACACTTCTTCTGTACGATCTGTTATTTCCCCAAGCTGAAAATACCTTGCTGTTTTTTTAATCTCAACATTAATTTGCTTCATCACTGAATTGATTGATGGATTCAAGAAAAGAAATTATCTCTAACCGTTCCTTATCGACTCTTTCCCCATCCCATTTTAAATATGCAGCAAAAGTCGGCACAATAACTTCCAGACTTTCTGAAATCTTTTCTGGCTGAAAATAAAGAAACCCTGTTCTTCGAATGTAAAAATCTGCCAATGTGTTTACTTGCTCATTTCTTAAACAGAACCATGCTAGTGCTTGTACCAATTTATACTCTTTAAAATCACGAGACTTATTTAGGATAATATCTGTTTGTTTACCAAATGAACGCACCAACATTTCGGCATCTTTCACATTCAATTGATAACTTTTCATTCTTGTTTTTAAATTCGTAATATAGGCTGAAACCAATCCAGTAGATTTGAATTCTCCACCAATTAATCGTATGGATTCAGTTCTACAATCCTGAGAAATTCCTAACTGTTTACAAATCAAGTCAACGACATTTTTCGCCATTAATCGGTAGCCCGTTAGCTTACCTCCAGCAATCGATATCAGTCCAGTAGCCGAAACAAATATTTCATCTTTTCTGGACATTTCTGATGGCTTCTTACCTTCTTCATGAATCAATGGGCGTAAACCACTCCACGAGGACACAATGTCCTCTGTATTTAAATGCACCGTTGGAAACATCTTATTAACAGCTGTCAGCAAATAATCGACATCTTCAACAGAGACTGAAGGGTTTTCAAAGTTTCCTTCATAGGTCGTATCTGTAGTGCCGATATAAGTAGTGCTAAATCGAGGTATTACGAAAATCATCCTACCATCACCGACATCGAAATAAACAGCATTTTCTACATTGAGTTTTTCCCATGGAACAACTAGATGCACTCCTTTCGTATGATAAAGTTGTTTCTCATTTCCATCAGCGCCATCAATGTCCCTTATTTCGTCTACCCAGGGTCCTGTTGCATTAACAATTTTTTTTCCAGTTATAACAAAATCCTGAGAACCAAAATAATCTGTACATAAGACTTGGCTATAGTCATCACTACTGATGTTAACTCCAGAACAACGAATATAATTAAGGCACAAAGCTCCTTGAGAAGAAGCCGTTTTCATTACTTCCAAAGTCAAACGAGCATCGTCAGTTCTGTATTCCGAATAAAATCCAGCGCCAAGAATTCCTTGTTCTTTGAGCAGTGGCTCCTTGGCCAGCGCTTCTTTGCGATTAAGCATAATCCGACGCTCTTTTTTATGTACCGAAGCCAATCGATCATATAACCATAGACCCAAATTGGTTTTAAACTTACTATATGAGCCTTCTTCAAAAAGCGGCAAAAGCATTTTTTCAGGAACTACAAGGTGCGGAGCATTTTGAAAAACAATAGAGCGCTCTCTTCCAACAGACTTAACCAATTTAAACTCATAATTTTTTAAATAACGTAAGCCACCATGAATTAGCTTTGTAGAGCGTCCTGATGTTCCAGACGCAAAATCCATTTTTTCAATTAAGGCAACCGACAACCCTCTCGTTGCAGCGTCTAAGGCAATTCCAGCTCCCGTAATTCCCCCTCCAATAACTACAATATCGAATTTTCTTTTGACCAATTCGGTCATTAATTGCGATCTACGATCCGCTGAAAATATATGTTTTGAAGAATCCATTATTCTTTCCAATTCATAGTTCTACTTACAGCTTTTAACCAACCTTTGTATAGACGTTCTCTTTTTTCATCGTCCATAGATGGCTTAAAAACCTGACTATTTATTTTTTTATTTTTCAGCTCAGTAAATGTCCATACCCCAACCTGAAGACCAGCTAGATATGCCACACCTAAAGCGGTGGATTCGATAACTGCAGCGCGTTGTATGCTGGACCCTAGTATGTCTGCCTGAAATTGCATTAAAAAATTATTAGCACAAGCACCTCCATCAACTGCCAACGCTGAAAATTTCTTGTTCGTATCCAATTCCATCGCGGAGATCAGGTCTTTTGTTTGAAATGCAATCGATTCTAACGCCGCTTTCGTAATTTGACTTTTACCAGAATCTCTGGTTAATCCAAAAATTGCACCTCGGGCATCCATGTCCCAATATGGCGCCCCTAGTCCCGTAAAAGCAGGAACAAAATAGACCTCTTCAGAATCAATCGATTTTAATGCAAGACTTTCGGAATCTGATACATTTTCGAAAAAAGACAACCCGTCTCGAAGCCATTGAATAGCAGCTCCGGATATGAAAACACTTCCCTCTAATGCGTACGAAACTGTTCCATTGATACCCCAGGCAATAGTTGTTATCAGACCAGCTTTTGATACAATCGCATTATCTCCGGTGTTCATCAACATAAAACAACCTGTGCCATACGTATTTTTCACCATTCCGGCACTAAAGCAATGCTGTCCAAATAAAGCGGCTTGCTGATCACCAGCAACACCACCAATCGGTATGCGTATGCCATTGTACATATAATGTCCATAATCTGCTGACGAATCTCGCACCTCTGGTAGCATATTCTGAGGAACGTTTAATAATTCTAGTAAATGTGCATCCCAACACAACTCATGTATATTATACAAAAGCGTTCGAGAAGCATTGCTGTAGTCGGTTGCATGGACTTCTCCTTGAGTTAAGTTCCAAATCAGCCAGGTGTCTATCGTTCCAAATAGTAATTTTTCATCTGCTGCTAGTTCTACAGCACCTTCTACATTATTCAATATCCAATTCAACTTGGTAGCTGAAAAATACGCATCAAGAACTAACCCCGTTTTTTCCTTAAATAGTTTCTCGTAGCCATTCTGTTTCAGATCATTACAGATAGAGGTTGTCCGTTTATCTTGCCACACTATTGCATTGTATATTGGCTTACCTGTTTCTTTATTCCAAACCACGGTCGTTTCACGTTGATTCGCAATACCTATCCCCATAATGTTTTCAGGATTAACATGGCTAATTACTTCATTCACTACTTGTAATTGTGTAGCTAAAATCTCGATCGGATCATGTTCTACCCATCCTGGAGAAGGAAATATTTGCTCGAATTCTTTTTGCGCTACAAAACATATTTCTGCTCGCTCATTGAATAATATTGCTCGAGAACTAGTCGTTCCCTGATCCATTGATAAAATGTATTTTTCAGCTGTCATTTAGGGTTCTTGTACTGCAAGATATCAACATTCCCTGTTTTTACAATAAGAGAAATTGTCGATTAAAAATTGCATACAAGTTGTATTGCAGTAGTTCTTGGGCGTTCTATTTTCATAGGCCTTAACGCATATTCCTTATTAAACAAGTTATTAATAATCAAACTGATTTTCACATGATCATTAAATTTAAACCCGAATCTTGCATCAAAAATTGTAATCCCGAATTTATGACTATTCCAGTAATCAACATACTGAATGTTTTGCGTATTAGGATCAAAGGCTGTCAATAATTCAAGA
>Ga0055584_100006601_pt1 | contig 11375 bp, 9 predicted proteins | sample OSDHelmetaG_FD_58716 | JGI IMG/M metagenome (GOLD analysis project Ga0055584, IMG submission 58716) | Pelagic marine sediment microbial communities from the LTER site Helgoland, North Sea, for post-phytoplankton bloom and carbon turnover... | ecosystem: Environmental > Aquatic > Marine >...
CTACGACGCCGCCACTATCGCTGCCCAGGCTGATGCGATCGCCACTGCTGCAGATCAATTCTCCAACGGCGTATGCGTTTCTGATGTAGGCGATATGTCTCGGCTGGCTGGTCGACCGGCGGGTTTCGATGAGGTCATGTTGATGCCTGCGCAACGGCATTGCGCGCATCCAGTGATGCTGGTGGCGATCACTACTGAAACCGGGGTGCATCTCACCATCGGGTATGCCGAGCCGGTCACATCTGCCGAGACAGCACACCGTTTCGCTGATGCGTACTTGGCTGCGCTGTACGACTTGGCCGCCGACTGACAGAGCCCGGCAACTTTCTGCTGACAGGTGGCTGTCGCTGCCGAGCGCGAACAGCGGCGGTAGCCTAACCCGGTGACTGTCGCCTTGGCCGAACGAGACCCTGTGGTGGCCCCGGAACACCTTGTATCGCTGCTACAGCCACCACCTCGCTTCGCCGACGTTAGCTTCCAGACCTACATTCCCGATCCAGATCATCTCAGCCAGGCGGCAGCAGTCGCGGCAGGTGAAGCGTTCGTCGCGAGACCGGTCAGCAGCAAGCGCCGATTCTTCCGCAGCAGCCCACCTGAGCAGCGCCCCGGTATCTACTTCGACGGCGGGTTCGGCGTCGGGAAGACCCACTTGCTGGCGTCGCTGTGGCACGCCGATCCCGGGCCCAAAGTTTTTGGCACCTTCGTGGAATACACCAATCTGGTGGGCGCGCTCGGATTCGCGACAGCGGTGGAACAACTCAGTTCGTATTCGTTGGTCTGCATTGATGAGTTCGAACTGGATGACCCTGGAGACACGGTCTTGATGTCCACCCTCATGCAGAAGTTGGCCGATGCCGGTGCTCGGATTGGGGCAACCTCGAATACGTTGCCGGATCGACTGGGGGAGGGCCGATTCGCCGCCGAAGACTTCCTGCGCGAAATCCAGGGGATGTCGGCGAAGTTCGATGTAATTCGAGTCGATGGCGAGGACTACCGACATCGAGGACTACCCGACGCGCCACCGCCAGCATCGAACGAAGAGGTCGCGGCATCGGCTGAACAATCCATGCGGCGCTTGGGTGCTGAGGCAGTGAGCCTGGATGCTTTCGCCGATGTCCTGGCGCATCTGCGGCAGGTCCATCCGTCTCGCTACGGCCCGCTATTGACCGGAATCGAGACAGTTCACCTGACCGAAGTCCGGCCGGTGACCGACCAGGCTGATGCTTTGCGGATCGTGGTGCTGGTAGATCGGCTGTACGACCGTGACGTTCCGGTAGTTGCCTCGGGAATCCCCGTGGACAAGATCTTCGCCCCCGACATGCTGGCCGGTGGCTATCGCAAGAAATACTTCCGCGCGGTGTCCCGGCTGGTGGCGCTGACCCGTGAAGGTTCGGGTGCTGCTGAGCCAGGCGCGGGCTGATGTCTAGCACCCCGTGAAGGCTTGCTGGGCCAGGTCAGGCCAGCGGCATCGCTCGGTCAATGATCGCGTCGATGTCCAGACCCGGAGGTAATGTGCCGAACTGTCCGGCTTCGTCGCGGCCGAGACGGCTCACCGCGAAAGCATCCGCTACGGCGTCGGGGGCGTAGCGGATTAGTTGGGCAGCCTGCAACAGCACCGCGATGCGACTGCTAAGCCGGCGGGCGCGGTATTCCAAATCGGACAGATCCGATAGATCATTCAGTAGTTCCTTTAGCGCGGTGTCGTAGTAGTGGGAACTGCCAGTGGCCGCGCCGAGTTCGGTCAACAGCGCATCTACCGTGCCCGGTTCTTTGGCCATGGCCCGCAGGAGATCGAGGGCGTTAACATTGCCGGACCCCTCCCAGACTGAGTTGACGGGTGCCTCTCGGAACAACAGCGGCATACCTGACTCTTCGGCATAGCCGTTGCCACCCAGGCACTCCAAGGCTTCGGCAGTCACGGCGATGCTGCGCTTCGTAGTCCAGAACTTTGCGGCCGGCAGCGCGATCCGGCGCAGCAGCGCGGCACTCTCATCGCCAGCCTCAGCAGCCTCGACAGCGGCCGCAAGTCGGATCGCGAGCGCGGTGGCGGCTTCTGCCTCCAACGCGAGATCAGCGATCACGTTACGCATCAGGGGCTTGTCGAGCAAGGTTGAGCCGAATGCTTCGCGGTGTCGGGTGTGCCAAGCAGCTTGGGTGACTGCGCCTCGTATCAAACCAGTTGCGCCAAGCACACAGTCCAGTCGGGTGGCCGACACCATATCGACGATGGTTCGGACTCCTCGGCCTTCCTCACCCAATCGAATCCCCACTGTGTCCGCGAGCTCAATCTCGCTGCTGGCGTTTGAGCGGTTACCGAGTTTGTCCTTCAGCCGCTGAATCTGGAAGGTGTTGCGGGTGTCATCCGGCAGCACTCGCGGCACGACGAAGCAGGTGACTCCGCCAGGGGCTTGCGCCAGAACGAGGAAGACATCACTCATGGGAGCCGAGCAAAACCATTTGTGGCCGGTGAGCAGGTAGGTGCCGTCCTCACCCAGGGCTTGCGCAGTGGTGGTATTAGCCCGAACATCGGACCCACCTTGTTTCTCCGTCATCGCCATGCCGGCAATGAGGCCGGCCTTGGTCTGCGGTGCTCGCAGGCCAAAGTCGTAACTGCGGGCGCTCAGTCCTGGAACCCACTCGGCTGCGATGCCGGGATCAGTGCGAAGTGCCGGAACTGCCGCGTAGGTCATCGAGATCGGGCACATGTGTCCGGGTTCGACCTGGGTTTGCATGATGAAACCAGCGGCTCGGGCCACGTGTGCCCCCGGCGTATTGCCATGCCAAGGGTCCGCATGAAGCCCCCAACTCACGGCCTGAGCCATCAGTTCATGCCATGCGGGGTGGAAATCCACTTCATCGATGCGGTGACCGTAGCGGTCGTGGCTGCGCAGTCTGGGTACGTCACGATTAGCTTCCAGGCCGATTTCTCGGCTCGTTGGCCGACCAGCCCAAGCCCCCAAGTCCTTCAGTCGATCCGTATGTTGTGACTCGCTGTGCTGCGCAACTGCCGCTTGTAGCGGCGTGTCTTGGTCGTACAAGTTGCGCTCTGGCAGCGCAGGTACTTGATTAAGAACTGAGTGCGTTTCGGTAGATGGTTTGGTAGCCACACCTCTACCGTAAGGGCTGTGAAGGGAAGTTTGACCGCGGCATGAGCAGTGCTAGTGGATTCATGACGGGTTGGCGTCGGACTCGGGAGCGTGTCCGGCAATGGCCCCTATCTCGGTTCTTGCGTTCCGGCATAACACTGTTCAACTATCGGCGCTGCTTTGGTTTTGCCAGTGAGGGGGCCTTCTGGCTGATTTTCACGCTGCCCTTCCTCCTCATCGGCTTACTCTCCGCCTTCGCATGGGCCGCAAACCTGACGGGAGCCAACATCCTTGGCCAGGTGGAAGAGGTGATGATCGAGAACGCCTCCCGGCTACTGACTCCAGAGGCCGTCGAGGAACTCCTAGTCCCGTTTATCGAGAGCGTCTCGGGCTCTCGTAGCGGGCTCACCCTTATCGGTCTGGGTTCTGCCCTCTATAGCGGATCGCGAGTATTTGCCACGCTGACTCAAGGTGCGCGCGCACTGCGAGGTATGCCACTGAAGGGCTATCTGGTCAATCGAGGCAAAGCTGTCCTGCTGTACCTCATTGGATTGGTCATGCTCGTCGGCGTGGTGATGAGCACGCTGCTGATGCCGGGCCTCAATACCAAGTTGCTCACCGACAGTTTTGGCGTGCAGTGGTTGGGATTCATTGGCGCAGTTCTGGGACTGAGTGCAGTGGCGACGGTGATGCTGTACCTAGTCAATCCCAAGAAAAGGCATTTGCGTAACGAGATTCCTGGGGGCCTGCTTGCCGTCGTCGCATGGCTCATTGGCTCAGCCGGACTGCAGTTATACATTGCCTGGATTATTGGTAGCGGTTCCTTGTACGGAGCGATCTCATCCCTCGTGGCGATATTCATTTGGGCGCTGATTTTCACGGTCGCGGCATTTGCTGGGATGACCCTCAACATCACCATCGTGTACGCCCGTCGGGGAGTATTCCTCACCCGAGACTTGATGGTGGAAGCGGATCTAGACGCCTACCAGATTCTCATTGATCGGGCTGCGGCGGATGATGCCCGCGTCTCTCAGTTGCGGGCCATTACGGAAGCACGGACCGTAGCCGCCAAGTTGGCCAACAAGGCAGCAGGAGCCGCCAAACAGGCTCAGGAAGCAGTCGCGAAAGCCGAAGCTTCAGTGCAGAAGGCAGTCGCCGCAACCGCCGTTGCGGAAGACGCTGCGGCATCAATAGCAGACGGTGCTGATGAGGTCGAGGAGGCAGCCACCACAGCCGCCACCGAAAGTGCGGAGGCTGAACACGCGGCAGCGGCCGCAGTAGATGCAGCGAATGAAGCTGAAAGTGCACACGAGGATGCCAAGGCTGCTGCGGCAGTGGCTGATCGGCAGGCAAGTTCCGCGGTTCGGCAAGATAATGCGGAGGCGTTGGAGGCCATCCAAGAGAAAACCGAGGAAGCCACTGCCGCTACCGGTGCGGCCTCCACACGTGCGATAGATGCTGCCACCGCAGCGGAGGAAGCTGTTGAGCGAGCAGCTGCACGAGTAGAGAAGGCCCAGCGGGCTAGGGACAAAGCAGTAGATCTCGCCAAGAGAGTCCTTGCTGAGAGTGAAAAGAGCGAGGAGGGGGCAGGCGACGCATCACCAGAAGATGATGGTGACCCCGCTATGCGTGAGGAGCAGCCACCCTCTGATTCCCCATCACAGCCGGATACAGCTGCATCCTCAGCTGGCAGAGGCTAGTGACGTGCCTGCCCGATGGTTAATTAGCTGCGGCTGCGGCCTGGCTGGATACTAAGGCGCCCACCGTGAGGGCAAGCGTGGCAGTCGTGGCCAAGGGTGTGCGGTAGATCGACATCGACGACTCCGAGCGAGGTATTCGCGGTATCGAATGCTAACTGTGCCCAAGGTTAGTTTGCTAGCACTCCCACGGCTTTTCGAGACCGGTGGTGAGCCAGGAACTGAACTGCAGCAGGTTCGCCCTGGCTAGCGTCAGGCGGACGTGGCTAAGAAGGTAGGCAGGGCAGGGTATGTCAGCACTGCGGGCCTGTTAGCGAGTCTTACCGCCTCGGTCGACGAGGACGTACACTGACACGATTCCGGGGAGGTGTCAGTCAGTCGTGAGTTCTCAGTTCGAGGTGCCGCAACGTCAAGAAAGCGCTGACAGCGCCGCAGACGGTTCCGACCCCGCCCCCAAGCCGTCAAACGAGCTGCCCTGGGGTCTGGTCGGGTTTGCTCTGGTGTCAGTGGTGCTGATCGTGATCCAACCGTGGCTGGTGGAGGCACTGGCCATCCCGCGATTGGAAACCTGGACCACGATCTTGGTTTCCATTGTGATCCAGGCACTGCCATTTCTGGTGCTGGGCGTGCTGCTATCCGCAGTGATCGCTGCCTTTGTTCCGGCCTCATTCTTCGAACGCGCGCTTCCCAAGAATCCGGCGGCGGCAGTTCCCGCGGCTGGCGCGGCCGGCGTGGTTTTGCCGGGATGCGAATGTGCCTCCGTCCCCGTCGCCGGCAGTCTGGTGCGGCGAGGTGTGGCACCGGCAGCCGCATTGGCCTTCCTGCTGTCTGCGCCCGCGATCAATCCCATTGTGTTGGTATCCACTGCGGTGGCTTTTCCCGGTCAGCCCGAGGTGGTAGGGGCTCGATTCCTGGCCTCACTTACGACTGCGTTGGTGGTCGGTTGGCTGTGGATTCGGATTGGCAAGAGCAGGAATCTGCTGCGCACCCCGCGAAAGTTTGGTGAGGAAGGCACTCCCAAGTGGGAGACCTTCCGGCTGACCGCGGTCTACGACATCATGCACGCTGGTGGCTTCCTGGTTTTGGGGGCGATGGTTGCCGCGACTGTCAATGTGCTTGTTCCGGAAGAGTGGATCAATGCCGTGGCGGAGCGGCCCTGGTTGGCTGTCTTATTGCTAGCCATCTTTGCGGTAGTGGTGAGCATCTGCTCGGAAGCAGATGCGTTCGTAGCGGCTTCGCTGACGATGTTTCCGATGACCGCTCGATTGGCGTTCATGGTTGTAGGGCCGGTCGTGGACATCAAGTTGATCGCTATGCAGATCGGTACCTTTGGCAGGAGATTCGCTGCAGTATTCGCGCCGCTGACGTTCGTCGTTGCCATTGCTAGTGCGGTGCTGATGGGGTGGTGGTTGCTGTGAAGCGCGATATTCAAGCGTTCGTACTGCTGTTGCTAGGGGTAGTGACACTGCGCATCACCTGGTCAGAGCTGTTCTTGAACTACGTCAAAGAACCCATGCGCCCGCTGTTGTTCGCTGCTGGTTTCTTGTTGACCGGCTTGGGCATCTGGTGTCTGGCGAAGGTGATCCGTAAACCCGAGTCTGTTGGTGGTCATTCCGATCACGATCACGACCACAGCCAAGCGCCCACGGTGGCCTGGTTGTTGCTGTTGCCGGTCGCCGCGATCTTCCTCATTGCCCCACCACCATTGGGAGCAGATGCCGCGGCGCGGGACAGCGGTACCCAAGGGCTCGCCGAAAGTCAGGAGAATGGCTACCCACCCTTGCCGACTGGTCAAGACCCAGTGCCGCTGAATCTGGATGACTACGCTGCGCGCGCTTTGTTCGATGAGGGCCGCACCCTCGATGATCACGTGGTTCGGGTGCAAGGCTTCGTCACCACCGGGGACTCCGGCGAGTGGTACCTCACGCGCTTCCTGGCCTCCTGTTGTGCAGCAGATGCTTCCGCGATCAAGGTGCGCGTCGAGGACGCTGCCGCGCCGCCGGTGGAGCAGTGGGTGGAGGTCACCGGAACGTATCTGCCAAGCGAGGGTGAGGGCTACGGCGCACTGGCCGTTATCCGAGCGGAATCCGTGGTCACCATCGATCAGCCCCGCGACACCTATCTCTAGACAAGAGTCGCTGCTACTCGACATTCTCGACACCCGATGCCAGCGGTTGCTGGCGAAAGCTAGTGCCTAAGATTCGGCCGAGTGATGCTGATCTGAGTCCGTAGCCGTGGGCCCTGGCAACGGGATAGGGTTCGCGTATGTTGCTGCGGGTCGTTGTCGCTGGTGGATTGGCTGCGGGAGTTTTGTTGGCTCCGGGAGCGGTTTCGGCTAGCCCGCCAGCAGAGATCGGCAAGAAGCAGAAGACGTGTGTGGTGGAATCCGAGGCAGACTGCGCCGGTGTCGACGCTAAGTGGGTGCTGGAACACCACGGGAATCTGTCGAAGTCGAACTTCAGCAATGCGAAACTTCATGGAGCTGATCTGCGGGGAGTGAATCTCAGCAAAGCCAAGTTGAAGAAGACCAGTCTCAAGTACGCCGAATTGCATGAGGCCAAACTCAGCAAGACCAACATGCGGGCAGCCAAGTTGAAGTACGCCACGATGATTGGCGCGAACCTGGACAGGGCCAATCTGGGCCCGGTCAAGGGGAAGAAAAAGACCAAGAACGGTGGGGCGGTGCGCGGAGTCCAATGTCGTCCCAACTGCCAAGGAGCCAACCTGGTAGGCGTCAACCTGGTGGGCTCGAGCCTGTCTGAAACGAACCTGACCGGGGCCAATCTCACCGGTGCGTTCCTAGCGAATGCCAACGCATTCGAGACCAATTTCACCGACGCGAACCTAACCCGGACGAACTGGTCAGCGACAGTCTGTGCGTCTGACACCGGGGGGGCTCCGAGCGACTGCACCAACCTTGACGGAACGCAGCCTGCCACGGTGATTGACTCCAACTTCACCCGGGCAAACCTGACCGATGCGAATCTGCACGGTACCTTCGTGCGCCCAAATATGACGTCGGCAAACCTCACCAGGGCCACCCTTACCGGCGGATCGAACTGGACCCTCACGGACGCCAACATGACAAGTGCGAACTTGTCTTACGCATATTTCAGCGGGGATATGACTCGAGCCTCGATGTCCAGCGCCAATCTGACCGGGACGGGACTGCCCAACATGGATCTCACTGATGCAGATCTGTCGTATGCGGTCATGAAGAAGGGCAACTTCTCCGATACAAATATGACCGGGACCAACCTGTTGCAAGTACAAGGCGACAACGCCAACTTCTCCGGCAGCAACCTGACCGGCGCAAACTTCAAACAAGCGTCGTTCTATCAAGGGAACTTCAGCGGCGCCAATCTGGCCAACGCCTACATGATGGGCACCACTATGGGGTCAGCCAACTTCACTAATGCGACTTTCAAGGGCGCGAAGTTGTACGCCACGAGTTTCTTTGGTGCCGACTTCACTGGCGCGGATCTTTCTGGGGCCGAAGTAGATGCCGCTGGTTTCACTAACGCGAAATTCTGCAAAACGACCATGCCGAACGGCACCGTCAAGAATGACGACTGCTGACGACCGTATGGAACGGCGCGTATCACGATCGGATAGCGGGTCTCGTCGATCAGTATCCAGTGTGGAGTGTTTTGTGTGGCGAGTTAGGCGTTGACTGTGTGGGAAGTGTTGTTGTGGCTGCTGACCGGGCTGCTCGTTGTCCTGGTGGTTGTTTTTATCTGGTTGCAGGTCTGGGGGCTGGTGATGCGCAGGGCGGGGATGCGAGACGTGGACCCAGCTGAGTTGCAGGCCGCCGGTGCGCAGTCGGTGACTCTGCCGGATGGCAGGCTCGTGGCCTATCTGCGCTATGGCAGTACGAACGCCGAGAGCCCAGTGGTCATTAACCTCCATGGTTCCGGGCTTGAGGCCGGCTTCGAAGAGAGCGTGCATGCCCAAGCTTGTGAGGAATTGGGGGTGCGTGGCATCGCTATTAGCCTGCCCGGCTGTGGCTTCACCGATGACCAACCGGGCCGCGTGGTCAAGGATTGGCCGCACGAGGACCTCGCGGCCGTGTTGGCCGCCGAGAATATTGACAGGTTTCATGTGACTGGTCACTCCCAAGGCACGCCACATGCGATGGCAGTCGCCGTGGCTTATCCGGACAGATGCATCGGACTAGGGCTCAATGCGCCGCTGCTTCCGGCCGCCCTCGTGGCGGAACTACAACTAGGGGACACCATCGGCACTGGCAAAACCCCGAGCTCGCGATCACTCGGCCGATTCTGGATGGCGTGGTACTTCGGCGTCATGCGTCTGCTGCTGAAAACGCTGCCACCGGCGATCATTGCCAGCGGCATCACCAAGGGCCTACCCAAGGTCAAGGAAGACACCGAGTTGTTGGATCGGTTTCACGCGTCAATGCAGCGTTCAGTGATCCGCGGGACAGCCGGAGGTACATGGGAGACGGCGCAGGACACCTGCTTTGACTGGGGGATTGATATCCAGGCTCTGGAACATCCCAATGCCTGTGTCTGGCACGCCGATGACGACACCGCTATCCCCGCTTTTCAGGGGAAATGGTTGGCGGAGCACCTGAATGCTGACTACCGACATGATGCGGAGGGCTACGGCCACATGACCTATGCCCGCGGGGTCTACCGCACGGCATCGGGGTCGATGGTCGCCCAGTTGCTGGCCGGATCTAAGGGATAGCGGAGAGCTCGGGGCCTAGTTACGCGTGCGGCCGTGGGTTGCAAGACTGCCCCGCGCAAATCTGTCCCGCGCTGATCTGACCAGTGCGACCTTGACCTACATGACCGGCGACGCTGACTACTTTGTCGCAAAGTGGTGCAAAGCACTTTGGGCCGATGACGTCATCATGAACGACGACTGCCCTTCCTCCTGAAGGTGACCTCTGCTGCTGGGAAAGGCCGAGCTCGCTCCTGTCGTAAGTTTCGCAGTAGGGTGTGCCCCACGAACGTCAGCTAAGGCGGAGTAGCCATGAGCGCTGAGGGTGGCATCAAAGCTGTATTTGCAGCACTTGCCGCAAATGTTGGTATCGCGATCTCTAAGTTCGCGGCTTTTGTGTTCACTGGATCCTCGTCGATGCTGTCCGAAGCGATCCACTCCTTGGCTGATTCAGGAAACCAGCTGCTGCTGCTCTTTGGTAACAAGCGTGCCCGCCAGAAGCGAGATAGAACCCATCAGTTCGGATACGGCCGGCTTCGTTACGTCTACGGATTCGTTGTAGCGATAGTGCTTTTCCTTGTGGGTGGGATCTTTTCGCTCTACGAGGGCTTCCATAAGTTCCACTATCCCGAGCCATTGGAGGATGCTTGGGTTGCTTTTGTTGTTCTCCTCATCGCCATGGCGTTAGAAGGGCTGTCATTGCGAACCGCGCTTGGTGAGTCTCGAAAGATTCGTGGACGACGAGGACTGTTCCGTTTCGTGCACGACACCCGGCAACCGGAATTACCAGTGGTGATGCTGGAGGATATGGGAGCCCTAGTCGGCTTGTGCTTCGCGCTGCTCGGGGTCAGCATGGCAACCATCACCGGCAACGGCGTCTGGGATGGTCTCGGTGCAATGTCAGTCGGTGTGCTCTTAGTCATCATCGCGATGTTCCTGGCCATGGAAATGGCGTCGATGCTGGTGGGTGAAAGTGCCCTTCCGGAGGAACAGCGCGCGATAGCGAAAGTGTTGGATGAAGCCGATGGCGTTGTAGGAATGGTTCATCTGCGGACCCTGCACTTGGGGCCAGACGAGATCTTGGTCGTGGCCAAGATTGGCGTAGATCGTGACCAAACGGGATCCCAGATTGCAGCAGCTATCGATGCGGCAGAAGTCAGATTGCGGGAGGCCGTCCCCGGCAAGAAACTCGTGATCTACCTCGAACCCGACATCATCAGGCCCGACGAAACTCACGTTTAAGAATCATAAGTACAACCGGAGACTGATTCAGCGAGATCGACCATCACAACGGTGACGATCCCCTGTGCTCCGGCCCTTCCTACTGAAACACGTCTCAAAAGAACCCGTCTCAAAAGCCTTCCACCAAGATGACAGTCATGAACCCGACGAAGAAAAGCGCCGTCACCCAAACGGAATCGTTGGGATTGCTCTCGTGTGCCTCTAGTAGGAGATCTTCGGTCACGAGAAAAAGCAGCGCCGCGCTTCCGAAGGACAGGAGGATCACTAGTGCAGTCCCGGATAGTCCGCCGAGGAATGTCACTTTCAGGAGTCCCACCGTGATGGGCACGAACGCGAGCGCAACCGTCATCCCCGCCGCCGCGACTGGCTGGCTTGTTCGTTGAGAGAACTTTGGAATTGAGTTGCTTGGTGGGAATAGTTTCGGCAAAATCCTCCCATGCGCGCTGTCGAAACGAGAAGCACAAACCTTCGGACATGGATTAGCTCAGGGGCGGTGATTGCCTTGGGGGCGGCGGCAGTAGCGATCCCCGTAACGGCCTCGGCTGCCGAAACTGTCGAGTTCACCACGGTTGGGTCGAGCTCTTGGACGGTGCCTCAGAACGTCTCCTCCGTGAAAGTAGTGGGTCTTGGTGGTGGCGGCGCTGGAGGCATTGGTTTCGTCGGC
>Ga0055584_100006602_pt1 | contig 11375 bp, 11 predicted proteins | sample OSDHelmetaG_FD_58716 | JGI IMG/M metagenome (GOLD analysis project Ga0055584, IMG submission 58716) | Pelagic marine sediment microbial communities from the LTER site Helgoland, North Sea, for post-phytoplankton bloom and carbon turnover... | ecosystem: Environmental > Aquatic > Marine >...
AGACGATTTCCGAAGCGTTTTGCCTTTGCGGTCACCGGGTTATCACTTTCGTCCATTTTTATTGGCCACCCTACGATCAGCGCATCCGGCTGCCACTCTTCAATCAGTCGGGTGATATGAGCCCAGTCCGGTTGTTCGTTTTTTACTTTCACGGTAGCCAGCGCGGTGGCGCTTCCGGTGACCGTATTACCAACCGCAACGCCAATGCGCCGGGTGCCATAGTCAAAGCCCAGGTAGGTAGCAGATTTCATGCGCTGCCGGAATAGTAAGTCATCTTGTTGAGGTCGATGCCGGCTAGCGCTGCTGCCTCCTCCCAGCGCTTTTCTGTGGCGGTTTGAAAAATTATTTCGTTGTCAGCGACTGCGTAAACCCAGGAATTTTCTATCATTTCATGTTCCAGCTGTCCCGGGCCCCAGCCGGCATAGCCCAGCGATACCAGGTGATTATCTATTGTCTCGCCAGCAGCCATTGCGGTGAGGAAATCAGTGGAGGTGGTCAGGCAAAGATTATTATTGATTAATAAACTGTCTTCCCAAAGCTGGCTATTGTCGTGCAGGATAAACAGGTGGTCAGGCCTGACCGGGCCGCCAAAGAACACAGCTTGCCCAGGATGACGCAGCTTGTCCGTCTGCAGATCGTTCTCGCTAAATAACTCCTGCAATGTCAGCCCCAGTGGCTGATTGATAATGATCCCCATCGCTCCTTCATCATCATGATGGCAGATCAGCGTCACGCTGTGATTAAAGTTTTCATCCGCCAGGCCGGGCATGGCGATCAGGAAATGATTGGCGAGTGATTTCACTGGCTGGTTAGTCTGTCCCCATGCTGGAACTTCCAGGTTCGTGTGATATGAATGATGTCGACTTCATCGCGAAAATTTTTAGGAAAAGGTGCATACGGTGCAGCGAGGCGCACAATGCGGATCGCTGCATCGTCCAGGGCTTTATGACGCGAGCTGCGAATGACATTGATATTGTCCAGCTTTCCATCTGGCAGAATGGCCACATCCAGCACCAGGCTGCCAGTGAGGTTGCGCCGCTTTGCCTCTTCAGGGTAATTAAGGTTGCCAATGCGTTCGACCTTGGCGCGCCAGGCATCCATATACGATGCAAATTTATACTCGCGGGTACGCGCTGTTAAAAATTTTTTCCGCGGTCGTTTCTGGTAGTTTTGTTGCTGTAATGAAATCTCTGCCAGCAGGCGCTCTCGTTCATTTTCAAAATTCATTGTCTGTGGCAAACCAATCAGTGGTTTTTGCTCGGGTGCCACCTTTTTTTGCTGCTGTTCCGGCTCTTGGCGCTGTTCTTTTTTTCTGGTTTCTGCAACCAGCACTTCATCATTGGGGGTAATGGTGGTGTCACTTGCGACACTCTCGGGCTGCAGCATGGGCTCAGACTGCTCAGTTCTGGAGGTGCCTGGCAATGGGCTGGTTGCTCGCAAAGGCTTGTCGCTGTCACCACCACCTTCCTGACTTGCATTAGCAAGAAAATCGGCTTCGTCCGGTTCTTGCAGAGTGTGTGATTGAACCAGGGTGATCTCGAGTTGTGGGGGAGTGTCATTCGTCTTCTGTTTAGGCAAGGTGAAAGTTATGCCAAGTATCAGGACGATATGCAGTAGCCCGGCACCAAGCAGGGTAATGCCGAGGTCGCTGCTGGACTCCGATTCACTAAAAATATCTGCGTAACTCATACAGTACGGGCAAGTCTCTGTTCTATTGAAGTTGCAATTATAGCGTTAAACAGGCCAAAAAAAATGCCTGCTGTAATGAGCACCGGGGTTAACAGTAGAATTCCGGAATGAGGGATAAACAGCCACCATGCCACTAGCAATTGAGCCATAATATGACAAACACTGGCTAGTACACTGACACCTGTCATACCGACCCAATGCCTGCTGAAAGGTAACAGGATGAGCATCGAGAGCAGGCTTGCGAGAGCGCCGGAAAGGCTCAGTAGAAAGGTCGGGGTCATGAATGTTCCCAGCAGCAGGCTGCCGGCAACAACACGCAACAGGCTGACCCATGCAGCAAACCGCCAGCCATAACGAAACAGGACCAGCAGGGTAATGATATTGGCAAGTCCTGGTTTAACCCCCGGCACCGGGCTGGGAAAGCTGCTCTCCAGGACATGGATTGCGATAGCCAGCGCAGCGAAAGAGGCAATTCTGCGGTCTTCCTCGGTGATTTCGATGTGTTGATTCAATAGTCAGGTCTTAAAGCTTTTTACTTTTCTGTTTTTCAAACCGCCAATGAGATACAGCTAATACACAGTGATAATCTGAATTTTCAAAAGTTAATACCATCAAAGCGCTCCTGTTCAGACAATAGCGATACGCTTACCCTGTTTGGAAGGCAGGCTATCTGATCCCCGCTAAATTGATGCCAGCCACTTAACATACATATTTTCCCATGACAGGGAGAACGGAGAAAACGCACCCTGCTATCCTTGATTTCAATGATGCTGTCACCGAGTTTTGATGAGACATTGATTTCACGATTACTGTTGATAGGATACACCAGCGGCGTGGAGTCCTCGACCGTGATCGCAATCGCTGTCGGCTCTCCCGGGTGCTGAGAAGTCAGTGACCAGGACAGTGGAACCAGGCATAAACAGCCAACTAAAATTATCCAGTCTCCTGCTCGTAACTTGAACTTCATTGCAGCGATCCCGACGCGGCGATACTGGTAATAACTACCCTGCTTTCGTTACCGGGTTCCAGCCGAATCCGTTCGTGCATCGATGGACTCAAGATAATCCTGCCTTCGCTGTCTACCATCATTACCGCACCTATGCCCATTTTTTTTGCAATCTCCTGCCAGCCGTCAGGGCCCGCAATAAACAGCGCGGTACTTGCTGCATCGGCCATAGCACCATTTTCATGAAGAACGGTAACCGAAGTAGTCTGCTGAGCAGGATAGCCATGCCGCGGGTCGATGATATGGTGATATTTTTTACCCTGGTAATTGAAGTGCCGTTCATAATCGCCGGAGGTAAAGACACATTCATTATTGCCCAGCTCGATACTGGCCAGGATCCCTTTGCCGGATGGATCGCGGATGCCAATGCGCCACTGGCGATCGCCCTGATCGCCAATACCACAGAGGTCTCCACCGGCATTGATCAGGGCATGGTCGATTCCAGTCTTTCTCAGCATTTGTATAGCTTCGCTAACCGCATGACCTTTTGCAATAGCTCCAAGATCAAGTTTAATGTGCGGGTTGTCGCCACGCAATTTATTGCCATCAATAATTATGTCTTTCATCGATGGCTGCATTGCCAGCATACTGTTAATTTTGCTCTGCGTGGGAGGGGCCAGTGGTAAGTCGCTGCTATGGAATCCCCAGCTCGCAATAAGTTTTCCGATTGCAGGGTTGAATAAATGGTTGCTCATCTCAGAGGCTGTTTTTGCCAGCTTGACCAGGTTTATCAGTGAGTCGTCAGTGGTAAACCAGTTGCCGCTAGTCAATTGTTCATTGAGGTCGCTTAGCTTACCCGGTTCCCAGGCATGCCATTCTTTATGTTTGGCATCAAAATAAGCAAACAGCTGTGAACTTGCCTTATCTGCATCTGTTTTGTCAGCATGCCTGATCTTGAGTTCAATTAAAGTGCCGAAAGAAAATGACTGGTAGCGATGTATGAGCTGCCGCTGGCAGGCGGAAAGTGCGACAACAACGACAAGTAGCAGCAGTGCCGCGTGCTTTGTTTTCATGTTACAGGTTGATGCGCAGGGCTATCGCATCCATCAGGTCGCCGGCAATATCCAGTTCGAACTGTTTATCCAGTTCGCGGATACAGGTTGGACTGGTGATGTTAATTTCAGTCAGGTAATCACCAATGACATCCAGTCCGGCAAATAGTATCCCTTTTTCCTGCAAAATCGGCCCAACCTGGTCGCAGATCCAGCGGTCGCGGTCACTCAGCGGCACTCCAATGCCGGTCCCACCAGCGGCCAGGTTTCCACGTGTCTCACCGGCAAGCGGTACGCGGGCAAGGGCATAAGGTGAGGGTTTGCCATCGACCAGCAGGATCCGCTTGTCGCCTTCGCTGATTTCCGGCACGAAGCGTTGAGCCATGACCGTTTTTTCTCCATGCAGGGACAGGGTCTCAATAATGACTCCAATATTTGGATCATCCTGCCTGACGCGGAATATTGATGCGCCACCCATGCCGTCAAGTGGCTTCAAGATGCAGTCAGCATGCTGCCTGATGAACTCACGTAGCTTGCCTGCAGATCGCGTTACCAGTGTGGGTGGGGCACATTGCGGGAACCAGGTGGTAAAAAACTTCTCGTTGTAATCTCGAAGACTTTGCGGTTTGTTGACGATCAGAGAACCTTTTTGCTCCGCAAGTTCGAGCATGTAGGTAGTGTAGATAAACTCAAGATCAAAAGGCGGGTCCTTGCGCATCAGGATGGCATCGCAATCTGCCAGTTCGTGCTGTTGAGGCGGCGACTGTTGCAGCCAGGGATCCTGTCCGGGATGAAGTCTGACGACGCGACTTTCCGCATAGGCAATGCCATTGTCTGTGTACAGATCAGCCTGTTGCATGTAACGAACCTGCCAGTCACGTTTCTGGGCTGCGAGAATCATTGCCCAGGTGCTGTCCTTGGCGATATTAATGTTTTCGATCGGGTCCATAATGACGCCGATGGTGACAGCTTTGCTCATGAGTCTGTCGCCTGTGGCGGGGTGTTACTTTCACGTGCAGCAGCCAGTAACGCCAGGCGGCTGATTACGCCATAGGTATAAAAGCGGTTGGGCTCTGCATCAGGTTCCGCCGTGATATCAGGCAGTGTGCAGGTGTCGGCAAAAGCCAGTGGTTCAAAATGCATACCCGGTGCATTGAGGTTTTCATTTTTACTGCGATTGGTATGCACGCGATAGAACCCGCCAACGACAGAATGATCAATCATGTAAACAACGGGCTCGGCGATTGCATTGTTGCTGCCCCAGGTTTCAAAAGTAAAAACACCTTCCTGTACCAGTACATCGGTGACATTGCTGCCTCCTTTGCCACGTGCCATTTTAGTCCTTTGCTTTCGGTTTAGGTCCCGGATCTCGGATGGATCGCGGATGGTCATGATATTCATCCCATAGGTGCCAGCGTCTGCCTTCGCGATCACGAAGGGTTCCTCATCGATACCATATTCCTGGTATTTGCCCTTGATGATTTCGAGTACATCAGCAACGTTTTCAGCCAGGCACTCTTCTCCCTCGCGTTTCTGAAAATCTATTTTGCCGCAACGCCTAAAGTATGGGTCAATGAGCCACGGGTCAATGTCAATGATCTCAGAGAATTCTTTTGCTACGCGCTGGTAATGCGCAAAATGATTGGACTTCAGTCTGCTTGACCAGCCCATTGCGGGTGCCGGCGTGAGGGTCTGTGCCGGGTCAACGTTTTTCAGAACCTCCGGAATGCCGTCAGACAAATCGTTGTTCAGCAGAAGAATGCAGGGCTCGAAATCACCAATATGCAGCTTGTCGCCGCTACGTTCTATGGGATGCTGTGTCATGCTCTGACCGGACGGCAAAGCCAGTTCCCTGGTTTGCCTGTCTTCATCGATATGGCCAATCAGTACATGCAGTCCTGCTTTTTCTATGATGCCCTGCAGGGTTGCCAGGCTCTCCAGGTAAAACAGGTTGCGGGTGTGGGATTCCGGGACAATAATCAGCCGCCTGGCGTTCGGGCATAGATGCTCGATCGCTGCCTGCACAGCCTGTACGCAGAGTGGTAGAAATGCCGGGTTAAGATTATTAAAGCCGGCAGGGAAGAGGTTGGTATCAACCGGCGCAACCTTGAACCCGGCGTTGCGTAAATCAACAGAGCTGTAAAAGGGCGCTCGTGAGGATAGCCACTGGGTACGGAACCAGTGTTCGATTTCAGTCTGGTTTGCCAGGATGTGTGATTCCAGATCCTGCAAAGGTCCGGTTAGTGCGGTAGTTAGATGGGGAACGGAAGTCATGTCTTATTTTCTGCAGTCGTGGCGGCTGAAAAATTATTCTCCAGCGACCTTTATTATTGGGAAAGCTGGTCTACACTATAGAATTATATTTGGCATGATAGCAAAGCATCATGTAAATTCTAATTGATAGTGCAGTATTTACAGTCAGGGGTAAATAGAATCTAGTTTTTACTGGTGTTTTACCGGTTAATATGGTCTTCTATAGCAAAATGGCTATGTTTGTGCTATCTATATAAAATAATAACTTATCAAAAGGAATAAATAATATACATTAAGGATGGGATGATGGTGGATGCTCCCCTGAAAATTCAACTGCGAGAAGTCATATGACTATTAAAATAATGGTCATTGATGACAGTAGCACTATCCGTAAGACAGCAGAGACTCTCCTGAAAAGAGCCGGTTTTGAAGTTATTACCGCTGCTGACGGTTTTGAGGCTATGTCTGTTGTCGCTGATCAACATCCGGATATTATCTTTATCGATATTATGATGCCGCGGCTTGATGGCTATCAAACGTGTGCACTAATAAAGAACAACAAGCAATTCGGTTCTACCCCGATTGTTATGTTATCAAGCAAGGATGGCTTGTTTGACCGTGCCAGAGGAAAACTCGCCGGCTCTGAACAGCACATTCATAAACCATTTACACAGGACGATCTGGTTGATGCTATCAACAAATATGTTTCCACTGACGAAGTGGCTAATGCATGAACCGATTAGATCAATGAACAATAAAAGTGAGGTGTAGTTGAAAATGAAGTTTCAGAAAATTCTCGTCGTTGATGATTCCCCGACAGAACTTCATATGGTAATCGACATCCTGAATCGGCATAAGATTCCGGAAATTGTTACTGCGACAAATGGCCTCGATGCCGTGGCTAAAGCAGGATCTGAGAAGCCGGACCTGATCCTGATGGATGTGGTAATGCCAGAGATGAATGGTTTTCAGGCGACAAGGAAAATTAAGAAAAACCCCGATACAGCCGACATTCCTGTAATTATTATTTCAAGCAAGGACCAGGAAACTGACAAGGTCTGGGGTAAGCGCCAGGGTGCTGACGAATATCTTACCAAGCCTGTGAAAGAGGCAGAACTGATCAAGGTTATGGAGTCTCTTTAGTCCCCATGTCCAGCCATCCATTAAAAATTCTCAATGACATGGAACAGGCTGTTCTTTCGGCAGGCGTTTCCCTGCCCGAGGAGGTCGCTGTTGCGGAACAGTGGGTGGGGCTTGCTTACAAGGTAGGTGGTTTTCAGTTCGTCACCGGGATGGATGAGATATCAGAGGTCGTGCCTGCATCACCGTTCGCCATAGTGCCCAGGTCCCAGTCCTGGTTGCGTGGAATAGCAAATATCAGGGGGCGCCTGCTCACCGTCGTTGATCTGCAGGATTACCTGGGAATGGATCCGGTGAATATTGATCAATACTCGAGACTGATCGTGATAAATAATGAACTTCTGTCATGCTGTTTGCTGGTCAGGCGATTGCAGGGTTTGCGTCATTTTGATCCTGTTGGTGACAGTTGCGAGGCGGGTGAACTGGGACAGCAGTGGGCACATTATATCAGTGGTGGAGTTTGTCGTGACCAGGATAAGTGGCTGGTCTTTGATACAGATCGACTTGTCGATGATAAAGGTTTTCTAAACGCAGCAGCGTAAGTGAAAAAATGCGCAGTATAAGTAAACAAATAATTAGCTATTATTGAGGGTAGTCTAATGGCAGAAGATAGTAAGTTAGCGGGTGGAGTTACATCAGATGCAGATCTCGTAGATATTGTTCCTGATACGGGTTCTACAGCATCAAGTAAGGAGAGCAAGGCACCATCTGCACTGGGCAAGCTGGCGAATAATCTGCCATTGCTTGGTGTTGGCATGGTGATTTCTGTAATCGGCCTTATCGGCGTACTGATGTGGCAGACGCGAACGACAACTTTACAGGCTGGTTATGTTGAGGAATCCAGTCGCCTGTTGATGTTGTCGCAAAGGGTAGCCAAGGATGCGCGTGAAGCGGTGCTGGGTAACGAAGATGCATTTGCTACGCTGCAGGACTCTAAAAACAGAATTAACAAAACTCTGCAGACACTATCCGAGGGGGATGAACGATTACCTGCTTCACCAGAAGGGGTTCGTGGTGCACTGCAGCCTGTGCAGGAACTCTGGTCTGCGCTGGATGCTGATGTAGCGGCGATTTTAGCCAACAAGCCGGCGCTGCTGTCTATTCGTGAAAACGTGGCATCGATCAACCAGTTGTCACCTTCACTGCTGGCCACCTCCGATGAGGTTGTGGAAGCATTGATTGCTGAAGAGGCACCGCAGGAGATTGTTGCCAGGGCGGGTACACAGCGTACCTGGAGCCAGCGCATCACCAAGGATGTAAACGTGTTCGCGCTTGGCGGTATGGATGCTGCTGTGGCAGCGACACAGTTTGGTAAGGATGCCAAGCTATTTAATCGTATCAACCGTGGCCTGCGCAGAAAAGCCAGCCCCGAAGTTATCGCAAAAATTGACCAGTCAGATGAAATCTTCAATCAGCTGAATGAATACATCCAGGCTGCGCAGCAGGTGGTAACAGAGTTCTTCGTATCGCAGCGATCAGCACAGCGAATCACTGAGAACTCAGAGCAGTTCCTGAATGATATTGACGCCCTGGTAGGTAGTTACCAGGGGCTCTATTCAAACATCAAGTATTTGAATGTTCTGCCTTTTATACTTGGTGGTGCAGCATTGTTCTTCTTCCTGATGTTCATTCGTTCACTGGTAAGCAGTGCCCGTCAGCGCGAGTTTGAGAGTAATGAACAAAACAGAGAGGCGCAGGCTGCTATTCTGAAACTGCTCGATGAAATGGGGGACCTTGCTGATGGTGACCTGACTATCGAAGCGGAGGTGACGGACCAGGTGACGGGTGCTATCGCTGACTCCATGAACTATGCGGTACTGGAAATGCGCACCCTGGTAAAACAGATTAACGATGCGTCAGACCTGGTGGCATCAGAGTCAGAAGGTACACGTGAAAAAACTACGGCACTGCAGGCGCAGACCGGTCAACAGTCTGAAGAAATCGGTACCGCGACGGAAAGCATTGTGAAGATGGCTCAGTCTATGGAACAGCTATCTGAAAGTGCTGACGGTTCAGCAGAAGTTGCGAATGGTTCGGTACAGCTTGCGAAGCAGGGTGCCGAGGCGGTGACATCAACCATCACGGGTATGAACAATATGCGTGACAAGATGCAGGAAACAGGTAAACGCATCAAGCGTCTTGGTGAAAGTTCGCAGCAGATTGGTGAAATCGTTGGCTTGATCGATGACATTGCCGAGCAGACGAATATTCTTTCATTGAATGCGTCAATCCAGGCGGCGATGGCTGGTGAAGCGGGACGTGGCTTCGCGGTGGTTGCTGACGAAGTACAGCGACTGGCTGAACGCTCCGCTGAGGCTACCAAGCAGATTGCCGACCTGGTTAGCAACATTCAGGCGGATACCAATGAGGCGGTGACATCGATGGAAGATGCGACGCGCGAAGTGGTAGAGAACACACGACTTGCTGATGAAGCGGGACGTGCTCTCGGTGAGATTGAAACAGTATCAGAAGAACTTTCCACACTTATTACAGCGATGGCGAATACTGCGAGGCAGCAGTCTGAGGAAGCGACGGGTGTATCCAGCACCATGGTACATATTAGGGAGCTGACCAACCAGGCATCCACGACAACGACTGAAACTGCTGAATCAGTAGGCAGGTTATCGGTACTTGCCGGACAGCTTAAATCTTCTGTGGCAGGCTTCAGGTTACCGTCTTAAAACTGACATTATAAGTTAAACAGTTGTTTATATTATACCTTGAAGCAGCCCTGGTGATGACATGAGTCGAGTAGATCCCAGTACATTCAGCTGGGTAAAAGATGAGATAGATGAGTCAATCAAGCAGGCAAGATTATCGTTAGAAGCGTACTCTACCGCGACTGATGATACGAGCCAGATGCGAATGGCGGTTGCCTTTTTGCATCAGGTTTCAGGAACCTTGCAAATTGTTGAGCTTGATGGCGCTGCAAGATTAGTCAATGAACTTGAGCTTGTCTGTGAAGGGCTTATCGATGAGAACATCCAGCCAACGGAAGACAACCTGGATATGCTCAGCCGTGGTGTTCTTAGCCTCAGTACCTACATCTCGCAGCTGCATGCAGGTTATCCGGACTCAATCGTTGCACTGGCCCCGCTTATCAACGAGTTGCGTACCGCAAGAGGCGCTGAAGTTGTTGACGAATTTGAACTGTTTAACCCGGAGCTTGATGTATATCCGGAAACTAGCAGTGACCGGGCTGCAAGATTAAGCGACGAGGATTTCAGGTCTGAAGCTAACCAGGCGCGAAAACAATTGCTGGCTACGATGCTCAGCTGGTTTACCCAGAAGAATGAACAGCAGTCCTTAAATACTATTCTGCTGCTGTTTACCCACCTGAAAAATATTTCCCGTTTCGATGTTACTTCCCAATTATGGTGGATTGCTACAGCACTGACAGAGGCATTGCGTGATGGCGGTTTGGATAGCCAGGGTAAGGATGTCAGGCGCTTTTTCGCAACACTTGAACAGGAACTAAAACGAATTATCAATAATGGTGAGTCGGCGCTGGTGAAGGCGCCCCTGGATGCGCTGTTAAAGAGAATGCTTTTTCAGATTGGCAAGTCAACCAGCCGTGGTTCAATGGTGACTGAAGTTGCTAATGCATTTGACCTCGACGAGCTGGTAAGTGGCCGGCCAACAAAAGAAACTGGCCAGATTTTCGAGGCTACCAGCCCTGATGTGCTGCAGCCAATAATGCGTGCGTTGTCTGAAGAGATCGCCATTGCGAAAGATCATCTCAATGAATACTTCGACAGCGAAAATGCAGATGCAAAAACCATTGAGCCCCTGCTTGCCAGTTTAGACAAGACCCGTGGTGCTGTTGATGTCATCAACAAGAAAAAACTTCAGGAACTGGTCGAAGAAATCTCTCATACAGCACAGGCGCATGATGCGGGTACCATCGTAATCAACAGTAATATCGCCATGGATCTCGCCGAGGCACTGTTAACACTGGAAAATGCCTGCAGAGAACTCGATGACCCTGCTTCGGACTGGCAGGAAAAAGTGGATCGTTCAATCTCCGATCTGCACTGGATACGGACGGGTGAGCAGGCTGAAACAGCGGCTTCTGAAATTGATGGCATAGCTGTTGATGATGAAGGCACATTGACCGATGTTGAGTTTTCGCAACTGATCAAGGTGGTTGCTGCTGAAATTACCAGCAACCTTGCTGATGTGGTTGAAAAGTTCGAGAAATATTCATTGAACATGCACCTCAATGAAATACTCAAACCCATACCTGACAAATTACGCCAGATTGAAGGTGCTCTGCAAATACTCGAACGTGAGCG
>Ga0055584_100006603_pt1 | contig 11374 bp, 10 predicted proteins | sample OSDHelmetaG_FD_58716 | JGI IMG/M metagenome (GOLD analysis project Ga0055584, IMG submission 58716) | Pelagic marine sediment microbial communities from the LTER site Helgoland, North Sea, for post-phytoplankton bloom and carbon turnover... | ecosystem: Environmental > Aquatic > Marine >...
AATAAAGGCGATGGCAAGCATGAGATGGATGAAAAAAAGAAAGTGTTGCCACTCAACGGATCCATCAAGCATATGAAGTGAAATGAAATAGGCCCTATCTATTGTGGAAACAAAAATACGAGGCCAAAACCCATTGTCTGTATAAAACCATTCTATATCAAACCACCGATGAATAATATCAAAGACAATGATTAGGCCTAAAAAGACTCTGAATAAGGATAGGCCTCTTAGATCAAGACCAGCGATACTTGATAAGTATTTTTTTGCATGCACCTATATAGAATAAAATCTCAAGAAGAAAGAAGGAAGAGGGAAAGAGTTGTCTGTTTTATTGAATTCTTCCCATCATTTTTTCCCAGGCAATATTAAGTAGCCTTTCTGGGTAGGACATCCTTTTTCCTAATTGCATTTGTAAGGCAAGTCGGTCACACACTTTACGAAAAGTCTTTTTCATAGTCATGGTTCTAAAACCCTTTCTTGCCAAAAATATCTCCGGTCTCACATAAGACTCCTTTGTACATATAGAAGCAAGATAGATGCCAATTATGCCTTGTTATTTCAGGGGGTTAGCTCGCTGGACTGATCAGTTATCTTCTCTTTTTGTCAAAAATGTAGGCAGTATTATAATAAATAGGTGATGTATTTATTCGCTTTCACTATATCTGGGTTTCTTTTACTTTCGCTTTATTCAAGTGGGATTTATACATATTCTCTAATTTTGTATGCCTTTGTTCTTCTTCCCATTCTTGAATATATTTTATCAACTTCAAATGAAAAACCTAAAGAGAACACTGCCTTTAATGACTTAATGGTATATTTACAGCTTCCTTTATTGGCCTTCTCATCCTACCTTTTTTTGGAAAGGGCCCCTCATGTGGATATTTTTGAGAGAGTCGGGATGATAATTTCTATGGGTATCGGTATTGGCGTTATTGGTATAAATGTAGGCCATGAGTTGGGGCACAGATCGAGTAAATGGGAGCAATTATTATCGCATTTACTATTATTGCAATCGCACTATCTTCACTTTTTAATAGAGCATAATAGAGGACATCACCGTTATGTAGCAACTCCAGAGGATCCTGCATCGGCCCCCAAAGGAATGAGTGTGTACTTTTTTATACCCCGTTCAATTTTTATGGGTATTAGGTCTGCGTGGAGGTTAGAGAAAAAAAGGCTTCGTACAAAAAATAAATCATTATGGAGTCCCTCAAACCTCATGCTTGTGTATATATTTTATCAACTTGTTTTTGTTTTATTCATTATTTATTTTTTTGGACTTCAAGCTTATATCTTTTATTTTTTAGCGGCCGTATTAGGAATTTTTCTTTTAGAAATAATTAACTATATTGAGCACTATGGTTTATTACGACAAAAGCTTAGTAATGGTAGATATGAGAAAGTGAGACCTTGTCATAGCTGGAATTCGGATCATTTAGTGGGAAGGAGTATTTTATTTGAATTAACTCGTCACTCAGATCATCATGAAAATCCTAATAGGAAATACCCAACTCTTCGCTCTATGAATGATGCCCCTCAGTTACCTTTTGGATATCCAACAATGGTTTTGGTTACTCTGATTCCATGGTTATGGTTTCGTTTGATGAATCATAGGATTCCTAAAAAACTATGATATAGATCAGAAAAGGAGATAGATGTTGACATCGACAAAAACAACTAAGAATTGTTTTATATAGGTTAAGGAGATACAGACAATGGGGCAGGAAATTAAGAAAACGAATTTCTGTGATGAAGACAGAGAGGTCTTTAAGTCAAGGCTGAGATCGGAAACGAGCATCCTTCAAAAACATTTTAAGCATGAGAAACTAGAAGACCCCGAAATACCGAAAATTGGTTTGGAAGTAGAAGCATGGCTTGTCGACAAAAATGGCATGCCATGTCCTAGAAACCTTGAGTTCTTAGAAAATACGAATCATTCCTTATTAGTGCCTGAGTTGTCACAATATAACTTTGAGTTAAATGTTGACCCCCTTCCACTGTCGAAGGACTGTTTTGGACAAATGAGTCGGCAACTTGAATACCTATGGTCTCACTGCGAAAAAGTATCTGAAAAGATGGGGATTCACCCTTTATTAGTGGGGATTCTACCGACTTTAACAGATGATATGCTCAGTCTAAATAATATGACTCAATCTAATCGTTACCAAGCTCTTAATGAGCAATTATTTTATTTGAGAAAAAATAAAGACATTAAAATTCATATTGAACACTTTGATAGGTTAGATTTAATTAAACAAGATATAATGCTTGAAGCTGCTGCTACGAGTATTCAAGTACATCTTCAAGTTGGAAAAAATAAGTCTAGTCAATTTTATAATGCTTCTATCATTGCATCGGCCCCAATTGTTGCCCTTGCTGCAAATTCCCCTTTTCTTTATGGCCATCACCTCTGGGATGAAACACGAATTCCAATATTTGAGCAGGCAGTTCAGGTTGCTAGCTTTAGAGATAATCATGGCCAAAATATTGGAAGAGTAACATTTGGTTCTGGTTTTTCTCGTAATAATCTTTTTGAAGTTTTCTTAGAAAATCTCGATGGTTACCCAACTTTGATTCCTTTATTATTTGAAGATAATCCAGAAGAGCTCTCCCATCTTAAATTTCATAACGGAACAATATGGAGATGGAATAGGCCCATAATTGGACATGATGACAACTTAGTCCCACACCTAAGGATTGAGCAAAGAGTTATGGCCTCTGGTCCAACAATTACTGATATTATGGCAAATACTGCTTTTTACTTAGGACTCACCCTTAGTTTGTCTCAAAAAGATTTATCACAGAAAACCTTCGAGCAGGCAAAAGATAATTTTTATCATTGTGCTAAAGAGGGGTTATCATCAGTGGTTAATTGGTTTGGAAAGAAGATAGATCTAAAGACCTTATTTGAGGAAGTTCTTATACCTGATTCTAAAAAGGCACTTATTGAATCTGGGGTAGACAAAGAAGAGGTAGAGTTCTACATTGATGGCATTATTGGAGAGCGCGTAAGATCTAATCAGAATGGAGCAAATTGGCAAAAACAATTTGTTCATAAAAATGGTGGAAACTTCAATGCGCTCACAGAGAAATACCTTGAGAATCAAATGACGGGAGTACCTGTTCATAAATGGAAAAGCTAAATTTTGTTCAAGAGATCCCTAAAAATATTGAAAATATTTCGCATGAAAATATATTAGATTTTTTTAGTGCTCCAACTCTTATGAGCTTAGACTTTGGAAAACAAAAGTGGCTAGTGGTCTCTATTCTTTTACATGGAAACGAGACTGTTGGTTTAGAAGTTTTAAGAAATATTAAATCTATTATAAAGTCTCGTCCTGTGACTAAAAATTTGGCCATACTTATTGGAAATACTGGTGCCTGTTCACAAGGTTTAAGGCAGCTTCCAGGGCAAATGGATTTTAATAGAGTGTGGTCTGAGAAGGGTGAGCTTGGGTTTGCGAAAGACTTTATATCTTGGGTTGAAGATAAAGATATTTTTGCAACAATTGATTGTCACAATAACACCGGAAAGAACCCTCTTTATAGCTGTGTGACAACAACCGATTATAGTACACTTTATTTAGGTAGCCTTTTTTCACGTAACTTAGTTTATTTTGAAAAACCAAAAGATGTCTTTTCTAGAAGGTTTGGTTTACAGGCACCATCGGTAACATTGGAGTGTGGTCGATCAGGTAATCCTTTAGGTCTAAAAAAATGTGTAGAGTTTATACATGATATTTTTCATATAGAAGAGTTAAGTCTCTCGGACCCTTCCCATCAAAATATTAAAATATATCATACAGTAGTTCGAGTTAAAGTCCCTAGTGATTTAAACGTTGGCTTTGGGTCAGGTGAGTTTGATATCGTTTTTCCTGAAAATATTGATGAATATAATTTTACTCCTCTTACGGCAGGGGAGGTATTAGCAAAAACAAATCTTAACAAAATCCCTCTCATCCTACTCAATGACCAAGATGAAGTTGTTACAGATCAATACCTCAAATTAAATGGTAATCATATTTGCTTTAAAAAAGATGTGGTCCCTTCTATGTTTACAAAGTGTATAGATATTATGAAAAGTGATAGCTTTGGATATCTAATGGAAGATTACCATTTATAAGGAATTGTTAAGTCGGCCATGGTTTTAAGGCCTGCTGTCGACTTTAATAGTGCAGGAATGACATTTATAATGACAGCAATAGTGCCTTCATCTCCTTGAACGGCGTTTGAAATTTTCATTTCTAGCCCAGGCACACCATGAATAAGAATACGATCCATTGGTGATGGTTCATCAATGCTCGCATCAAATTTTAGCTTAATTTTGCAATCACCATCGCTTAGTCCAATAATAGTCTGAGAGACCCCTAGAATTTGCTCTTTTCGGATAATTGGTTCAATGCTTTCTTTTATTTCATTAACTTTGAAATTTAAGTAGTGATTTAAAAAGTCGTGAGACTCTCTAAGACCTACATGCCTTATGGTTTTATTATGAACTCCTTGGTTGAATTCTTCAAGATTAAGGCCATATCCAATTTTCTTTTGAAAGGGTTTTCTTCGTGTCGATGCGTCTTGAATTCTATCAATCTGAATTGAATCAACTATATTATTCACGGTGCTTAATAAAAGGGGGAGAGTGTCCATTAGAAGGCCAGGGTTTATACCAGTTCCTAGAATTCGTACGTTATTTTTTTTTGCTAACTGATCAAGAAGCTCGGCCTCTTCTAAATGAGAAATATATGGAAAAAAAAGCTCTTCACAAGTCGAGAGAATATTAACTTTATGGTTAAGAAGCCTTGTGAAAAGAGCAAGGGAGCCTTTTATAGATGAGCTTGTTGTTACAATAACAAGTGAGCCTTCAGGGATGATACGTTCTATCTCATCAGTCGAATAAATCTCAATATCCTTTAATGATTTTCCAATGAGATCAGCTGATTTATCAAAAAGTCCAACCACTTCAATATCTGAATGACTTTTAATAGAATCGAAAATCTTTTTACCGATTGGGCCTAAGCCTATCTGACAAACTTTTATCATCCTGTAAGTTTATATTTAAATGAGCTTTTATGGTAATTAAATTAACTAAAGTGATTTTGTATAATTTGAGAGCTCCCATATAAATAAAAAACATCTACTACTTTTTCAGGTAGACTTAATCTATAATATAACGATTAAAGGGAACTCTATGAAATACTTTATTTTGCTTTTATTTATGCCTGTTATTGTTTTCGGAAACCCATGGTTCGAGAATCGTATTAAGGGAAGTTGTTCTTCTTATGTTAACTTGGCCAAGAGTGATTGGTTAAATTTCAGACCTGTCCCTACCTTAGACCAAGGGCCTGTTGGGTTATGTTATGCCTATAGTGCTGCAACTTTAATGGATCTTTATAGAGACATTCACGGTTTGAAGTTTGGAAATATGAGACAAATGCCATCCGATCCGGTTTGGGCATCGATGCTTTATTATAATTACTATAACGACACGGCCAAATCATTTGATGGAGGGCTTGGAGAAGTATCGATTGAGTTGATTAGGAGCTACGGAATGTGTCGTGCAGATATTATTCAAAAGGCCATGAACCGCTACGCGACTCAAAATAATATATCGACGAGGGATTGGTATGTTATAACGGAGTGGTTTTTGGAGTTTTACAACTCAAAGATAGAACAAGAGATTTCTAAGGCACCTAATAAAGCACAAAAATTAAAAGAAATTTTTTCTCGCTATAAGAGTCGTAAACGTATAGAAAATATCTTTAAAAATGCTGACTTTGAAAAAATATATAATGGTATGAAACCATTTTTAAAAAGTAAAAACTTTTTAGCTTATGTTAAAACTGTTTTCAAAGAATGTTATGAGCCAGGTGGTGTATATGTAACATCTAAAAATCTTCCACCGATTATATCTCATACAGGAAAAAGGCGACTAGAGCTTGAAGTGACGAAACAACTAAATAAAAAAAATCCAGTGCTTGTTAGTTATAAAGGAAGTGTTTTGACTAATCCAAGTAACTTTTTTATACGTACTGCCCATTTCTTTCAACATGCAAATCATCAGTCGGTTATTATTGGTAAGAGGGTGAGACATAAGAAATGTCAGTTCTTATTAAAAAATACATGGGGTAATTATTGTCGCTACCATAAATGGGAATGTTACCGAGATAAAAAAGGGCATGAAGTTGGTGTGTGGATAAATGCTAATGGCCTTATGAAAGCGACAACTGATATACATTATTTTGATTTATCGAAAAAAATGAAGCGTTTTAAGTAAAAAGATTTTTAATAATCTATGAGTTTTTATTTTGATTCGTTAGGGCAGAAGCTAAAAGTCCTGTTGGTATACTCACGATTCCCAGCCCTATCATCAAGATAAAAAAGGTAAAAACCCTTCCGCCAGCAGTTATAGGGTAAACGTCTCCATAGCCAACTGAAGTTAATGTGACGACCGCCCACCATAAAGAGTGAAAAATAGACTTGAAGTGCTCTGGTTGGGCCTCATGCTCAAAAATAAAGATACCTGCGGCAGATACATATATCATAAATAAGGTTGCGAAACCAAAAACGATGAGCTCTTCTTTAATTGAGATAATCGCCTTTTTTAGTCCATCTAAAGCTCTTGTATAACGACCGAATTTAAAAATTCTAATTACTCTTAAAAGCCTGTAAATTCTTAAGAACCTTAGATCGAATATTCCAAAGGATAGATAAGTAGGAAGTATAGCAAACAAATCAATGAGTCCCCAGATACTAAAGATAAATCCTGGCCTGCTTGTCGCTACTATTATTCTTAAAATGTATTCCAGTGTGAATATTCCAACGATCACATATTCTATGATATTGAATAGTGGCGTTCCATCTCTGTACTCTGGAAAGGTTTCAATACTATATAAGCAAATAGATATTAAAATAAGAGTTTGAATAAAAAGGTCAAACGCTTTGCCTAAGTTCGTATCTGTATTTTCGATAATAGATTTTAATTTCTCCATAGACTATTATTTTAGCCTATAGGTGGTTTGGTATATTAACAGTGGGAATAACTTTCCAGAATAAAGTCTTAGAATTTAGCAATTAATGCAGTCGTGTACTGATAATCGCTCTTCTTTTTATCTAGAGACGGCCGATTATCATATTTATGGAGATAGCCAACTTTTAAAGTGAAGTTGGTTGACATCACGACATTTAAACTAGGTTCAAAGTTGAGCTGCCAGTCATCACTCTCAGAAAGGTTAGGTAGCGCCTCAACCCAGAGTTTAAAAAATACATTCTCATTATGTTGTCGAGAGTACTCACTATATATTCTTAGTTTTGTCGCATTTTTTTTACGTCCATCAAGATCAGACTCTAGGGTACGTCTATAACCAATCTCTAAACCTAAGTTTTGTTTATCTGATTTGATAAAGTTATATACTCCACCAAGGTCGTAATTCCATCTGTATTCAATGGAAGCAAAAAAATCTTCTTCTCTTTGGGCAGCTACAAAGCCGGACCATTTTTTAGAAAAAGACCTTTCATATCGAGTGTTGATATCCCAGTTTCTGGCGTTTAATTCTCCATCTGCTTTGCCATAAGAGTAATGACCGCCGAGTTTAAAAATATTTTTTGTCTTTTGAAGTATATTGATCGTCTTGGCATTCCAAGTTTCCTGTTCTGTATTTCCTCCATTTACAATGACTGAAACTTCAGATTCATTAGAATATTGTGCAAAAGCGCTTTTTGAAATGATTACAAACAAAATAAGTATTAACTTCATCATGATAAATCCTTAATATTATAACTTTTTAATATATAAAATTTCTATCTTGATTTGTAAATAAGAACTATAATGACCAAAGAAACTCATTTTATTTGGAGGAAGTATGTCGTTTATTTTTTTAATTCTATCTCTTCTTATTACACCAGTTTATTCTATGGAATTAGATTTTACCGGAAGTTCAGTAGATGGGAATTACTGGGACATGAACTCAAAGAAATGTTTTAGTTTTAATAGGAATCTCATTAGAAAAAATGTTAGGGGTGGAGCTGTTGCAAACAAAGAGTGTTTTAGTTTTTATAGAGAGATAGACAGTGGTTTGAGTGTATGTAAAGTTCGGTTTAAAGTGTTAGATTCCAAAAATGATAATAAGCAACACACATATATTGGAACATATGGAGACAGAGGAAAAATTGGCTTCGAGTGGAATGTTAATGATTGTCAATAGTACTTCAAGCTCTCTTTAGAATAGCTATGATGAATTGATTACCGACTAATTTGACATAGTGAGGTAAAAAGGGGATTTAAGATCATCAATCTGAATACATAAAATACTTTCAAGTGCCGGTATTCGGATTTTGGCGCTTGATACTTAAAATGGAGTATTTTTATGTCTACCTCGTTCAAGTGCCTGAACTTATTGCCTACTATTTTGAAATCATTAGAGAATAAAGGCTATATTAACCCAACTCCCATTCAACAGAAGTCTATCCCTCACTTATTGAGTGGTGGTGATATATTAGGAATTGCTCAAACAGGGACGGGAAAAACAGCAGCTTTTTCTCTACCTATTCTCAATAACTTGGCCTGTAAAAGAGTCAAAACTAAACCGGCCCGCATGAGATGTTTGATCTTAACACCAACACGTGAGCTAGCATCACAAATTGAAGAAAATATTAAGTTATATGGAAAAGGGTTGCCTCTTTCTAGTACTGTCATTTTTGGTGGCGTTAGTCCTAGACCACAGATTATGAAGCTATCAAAAGGGATGGATATTATAATTGCGACACCTGGACGTCTTCTTGATCTCATGGGTGATGGGCATGTACTTTTTGAACAGCTTGAAACTTTTGTTTTAGATGAGGCCGATCGAATGCTTGATATGGGATTTATTAATGATGTAAAAAAAATCATCGCTAAATTACCTAAAAAAAGACAAACTCTTTTATTTTCAGCAACGATGCCTCAAGATATTGCAGATCTCTCTAAAAAACTTTTAAAAGACCCAAAGAGAGTTGAAGTTACACCAGAGTCAACAACCGTCGAAAAAATTGATCAAAGAATAAACTTTGTAGATAGGTCATATAAATCACAGCTTTTGAAAAGTATTTTAAAAGATAAGAAAATTAGGCACGTACTTGTTTTTACAAGAACTAAGCATGGTGCCGATAAGGTCGTGAGGCATCTTGAAAAATGTAATATCGCAGCGGCCGCTATTCATGGAAATAAATCCCAAGGAGCAAGAGAGCGCGCTCTCAATGGCCTTAGAAGTGGTAAAGTAAGAGTTCTCGTTGCTACGGATATTGCTGCTAGGGGAATTGATGTCTCTAGTATAACCCACGTTATTAACTATAATTTACCTGATGATCCTAAAAGCTATGTTCACCGTATTGGTAGAACTGCCAGAGCAGGAAGAAAGGGGATGGCCATCTCTTTTTGTGATCCAACAGAAAGAAAATTACTTAAAGATATTGAAAAGACTATTAAGTTTAACATTCCAGTTGATGAGTCTCATGAGTATCATGGCGTAGCGGCCGAGGTAAATAATGAGAAAAAGCTAGTAAATCCTAACTTGAAAAAGAAAGCTCCTCAGAAAAGAAAAAGACGTTTTAATTCACAAAGAAGTAATAATGAAAAATAAATTTGAAGGGCTTAACCTTGATGTTCGTCTATTGAAAAATCTCGACGATTTAAATTTTAGTAATATGACTCCAATTCAAGAAAAGAGTTTGCCTCTTATTATTGATGGGAAGGATGTAATTGCTCAAGCTAAAACTGGCAGTGGAAAGACCGCGACCTTTGGCCTTGGCATACTCAATAATATTAATATTAAACAAACAAGAGCACAGGCATTGATTCTTTGCCCTACAAGAGAGCTAGCAGAACAAGTAGCGAAAGAGTTGAGAAGGCTTGCTCGTTTGATCCCTAATGTTAAAATTTTAACAATTACCGGTGGTAAATCTGAGTATCATCAAGAGAAATCTCTCAATCATGGTGCTCATATTGTGGTAGGGACACCTGGACGAGTGTTAAAATTATTAAGAAAAGAAATTCTCAATCTTGATTATGTAAATCGCTACGTTTTGGATGAAGCTGATCGAATGCTTGATATGGGGTTTAGTGAAGATATTTTAAAGATCACCCAGTATGTGCCAAGAAAAAGGCAGACTCTTTTGTTCTCTGCAACTTTTCCTGAAGATATTGAAGAGCTTTGTTCTGAATTACAAAATAATGCTGTCAAAGTCGCTGTTGATGTTACACATGGCGAAGAAGTGATAAAAGAAGAGTTTGTAGAACTAGATTCGCATAAAAATAAAATCAATGCTCTATTGCGAGTTCTTGGTAAGTATCGGCCAGAGAGATTTATAGTATTTTGTAAGATGAAAAGAATTTCTGATACCGTAGCAGAAGCTCTTTACCGTGAGGGAATTGAGGTGTGTTCAATTCACGGTGATTTAGAGCAAAAAGAAAGGACCGCAGCTCTAACAATGTTCTCAAATAAGAGTCTTTCGGGATTAGTTGCCACAGATGTTGCAGCTCGAGGAATTGATATTAAGGGGTTAGATTTAGTTGTGAACTTTGATTTACCAAGTGACCCTGAAGTCTATGTTCACAGAGTTGGACGGACAGGACGAGCAGGTGAGATGGGGCATGCGCTGAGTTTTGTGACTAAGCATGAAATAGATAAATTTGAAAAAATTCTGGAATATCAAAATAAACTACATGAACTTCAGAGTATGGGCGTATTAGATGGAGATGATGTATATGATCTAAAACCAATCATGACTTCACTTTTTATTGGTGGTGGTAAAAAAGATAAGTTGAGACCTGGCGATATTGCAGGAGCAATTGTAGGTGAGTCTGGGATCGACTTTAAAGACATTGGTGATATCTTAATCTCTAATATTGTCTCTTATGTTGCTATAAAGTCAGAACTGGCCAATCTCGTTTGTGATAAACTCAAAGATGGCAAAATAAAAAATAGAAAGTTTAAAGTTGGATTACTATAGTGGATGAAAGTAATATGAAAATTTGGGTCGATGCTGATGCATGCCCAAAAGTTGTCAAAGAAACGGTTTTTAAATTCGCCCTTCGCTTAAAAATTCCCGTTTGCCTTGTCGCCAATACTTATATGAATATTCCATCCTCCCAATATATCTCTTTTATAAAAGTCGATAATGGAGCAGATGTCGCTGATATGTATATTGTTGACCATCTCAGTAGTGGTGATCTTGTTGTTACCGCAGATATTCCTCTGGCCAATGAAGTTATTAAAAAGGGTGCTCTAGCGATAAATCCGCGAGGTGAATTGTACGATGAAGATAATATTAGCGAGCGTCTCTCTATGCGTGATTTTATGAAGGATTTGCGTGACGGTGGTCTCGTTACAGGTGGACCTGATGG
>Ga0055584_100006604_pt1 | contig 11374 bp, 8 predicted proteins | sample OSDHelmetaG_FD_58716 | JGI IMG/M metagenome (GOLD analysis project Ga0055584, IMG submission 58716) | Pelagic marine sediment microbial communities from the LTER site Helgoland, North Sea, for post-phytoplankton bloom and carbon turnover... | ecosystem: Environmental > Aquatic > Marine >...
GCGTGATTCCCGTCGCCAGTCCAGCGGTATGACGTGAAAACCCTCGTCCTGCAGGACCTGTCCATGGTCTTTCACACGCGCTGCAATATAGACGGTATATCCAGCGTCCCGTGCCGCCCGTGCAATCGGCAGGCGATGCAGGCAGAAATACCAGTCTTCCGTGACGAGATAGAGAATCGATCGGCCTGCCTGCATGTGTTCAGCGGTCCTGACTGCTGTATCTGAGGGCTGCCCGGATCGCCACGCCCCAGCCCTGGCTGCGGCCGACGCGGACAAAGCGCCTGATCATGCCGCTTCTATCGCCACCGCCGGCGAATCCCCGCATCAGTTTCAGCAGGGCAGCCGGTGTGAATCCTGCACCGCCTCCTGCCTGGCGTGAATGCTCCTGCCCAAGTGCCAGCAACAGAACCGGTCGCAGCTCCTTCGGCACCTGCTCCAGGTAGGGCCGCAGGCTCCTGGTGAGGCTGGCCTCCCTGTTCCCGCCAAGCAGCATGCCGCTGCCACGCACCCGGTAATACAGCAGCGGTTCCGGCACGGTTTCCAGCCGGTAGCCCTGCAGGACGGCACGGGCATAGAGCTCCCAGTCCTCATGACCGATACCGTAATCCTGTGTAAAACCGCCCAGCTCGTCGAACACATGCTTGCTTATCAAGCCCGTGGCATCACCGAACACGTTGCGGAACATGCCCGAGGCGACACTTGGACCCAGTGGGACCCAGTGAGTTCCATGCGCCGCGCTCTGCGGTGCCGCACCCTCTCCCTCGAACACGTTGGTGGCGCAGGTCAGTATATCCACATCTATGTACCGCATGACCCGCACGAGCGTGGAGATCAGCTGCGTGGTCGCTACGTTGTCGTCATCCAGAAACAGCAGATAGTCACCCCGGGCATGATTGGCCGCGTTGTTGCGCGCGGTCCCCAGGTAGGCGTTCTGCTGGCGGATTATGCGCCAACCCCGCTCCGCAAAAACCGGTTCCAGTGTTGCAAGGTAGTCCAGCGCATCCTGCCGGGTGCTGCCGTCATCGACCAGGATTACCTCAAAATTGTCATAGTCCTGCAGATAAAGGGACTCGATCATCCTTGCCAACAGCCGCGGCCGGTTGAAGTGGACCAGGCAGACACTGACCAGCGGCAGACCGGACTCCACACCGGGTCCATTGCTCGCCACAGATACCGGCAGCTGCCGGTACAGCGCCAGCCAGTCCTCCATGTTCGGAGACAGACCGGCACCCTCTGCATCCCCGCCGGCCTTTGGAGGCGGCGCCGGGATCACATAGGTATGTTGCGGAAGCGACCAGCCCTCGTCTCGCAGCCACGCCAGTTGCGCCTCGTCTGTGCACACCACCGTGTCGGCCAGCTCAACGCTGCGCTGCTCCAGGTACATCTCGTCCAGCAGCGTGACGTCTTCGACCAGCTGGTTGTCCTGCTGCACGGCCGCGGACCGTGTAGCACCAAACCGCACGATAATGGTGGCTTCGTCAAAGGCAATACCCTGCCATCGTGCCAGCTGGGTGTAATAGCCGATGCCGGCATGCGCCGGAAACAGAATGGCATCGAAGTCCTGCTGTCGCAATTGCAGGTAGCTCAGGTAGGAGATTCGTGCCGCATAGGGTAACTGCACGAACAGATTCCCGGGTGCAGCAAGTTGTTCGAAAATCACCTCTGCGTCCAGGCCGTCAGCGTCGATGCCGGAACCCGTTGCATCCAGCAGCGTAACCCGGTAACCCTGGTGGGCGAGCGAGCCAGCCAGGGTTACGACTGTCTCATCATGTCCCGCAACCACGAGGCACACACGCTGTCCGGGTGCCGATTTGCTACCATTGTCTGTATCAATCATGGACGCTTCATCGGGAGGCCGTCTTGGCCGATCCGCCCTGGATGCCTGCGCCATTCAGGAGGAACACCAGACCCACATCAACCTTGCAGAAATTCTTCATCCGGCTCCTTCATTTCCTTAAGCAGGCCAGGCATGTACTGGTTCACGTCTTCACTCGTCATGAGCAGGTAATCATAGTCCGTGGATGCTGTAATTCCGGTGGCGAATAGCAGCGGATCATTCCCATCGTCTGCACGTGACAATTCATCGAATCGTCCATGATAGAAGGCCAGCAGGTGCTCAGCGGTCAATGACATCCCGGCCTGCCCGACATCGCCATGCAGATGCAGCGTGGCAGTGTCCCATTGTTCGCACATCCGGTTCAGCACGTGCAGGGACTTCCTGGAAGATTCATAGTGTCCGGTAAACAGTTTCCGGACAGCGTCCTGCTCGGTAACCAGTCCCTTGTGCATCCGGTCATCGTTTACACCGGGGATGTTGCTCGCCTCCCCCGATTCCAGAAAGGCCAGCACCGGGTCGCCATCGAGAATAATAACCCGAGCCTGCGGATCACGGAGCAATTTGTGGAAGGTCCCGATCTGGGTGACCGTGTTGACCAGGAAACCGGTCATTCGTTCACCCTCATGCTGCAGCAGCTGGAAGAGAAAATTCTGTATATTGTTATCCCGCAACGCGACATCCTGCCGGGAGAAACCCGCATGGCGATCCGCATCGTCCAGGAAACCGATGTGATCGGGATGCAATAACTGGCCATGGCAGACCCAGCCGTCCAGACTGTTGAGATATGACTGAAACGCCGCGAGTTCTCTTGACGAAAATCCCGCCACTATGAAGTAGGGTGTATGGTTCCACACCAGATCACCGAGCTTGTCATCCTTTACCCGGCCTATGACCTGTTTACCATAAAGGCCGTGCCCGTATACCGAGCAGTGATGCTCGTACTCGGAAGACAGATTACCTGCCTTTTCGTCATCCATCTGATATGCCTGACGGTCGCCGGAGGAGAGTTCGTCCAGCCTGTCTCTGAGCTTGTCGGCCCATGGCGATATCTTCCTCGCAAAAAAGAAATTCTGCCGGGCGAGATAGTCTTCATGGCCATTGCAATAAACAACGGGCGTGCCGCTGTCGCTAAACTGGTAAAGCGTCAGCGGGTGGTTGCGAATGCGCTTCGGCCTCGCAACGTGCCTGATCATGGTCTGGAAGAACAGCTCATCGGGGACCCACGTTCCCCGGAAAAACTGCACGAGCGCCGGGTTGTCGCAACATTTCAGTATCGCTTCGCAGGACACCCAGGTCAGGACCCACCACTGGGAGCCAAAATGCGGCTCGATACCGGCCGGCATACGTCGCGTCCAGCCCAGCATTTGCTGCAACTTCGTTGCCAGAGAGAACAGCCGCGGATTCTTTCCCCAGTTAAACGGAAAGCGGTACAGATAACGCTCTGACTGGATCCCCCTCTTTACCCAGCGATGCTGCCTATCGTCGAAGGATTCAATAAATTCCATTCCACGGTTGCGTTCAAGAAATTCGTCCAGCTCGTGTAACGGCCGGATCGGGTAGTCCGAACCACTGAGCAGGTAGACATAATCCGGCTGCTGATCCAGCTGTGAAATGGCCCTGAGACCGTTCAGCGTCGCCTCAACCAGTGACCATTCACCCCAGACAACTGCAACCCGGTCTACCAGCACGAGCCGCCCGAAGTCCTGCCCGAGCAACGCGCGTAAATCACTGACGAACGCATCCCCGCAACTGGCATCAAAGTGAATAGCCACAAGACCATTGGCATCCAGCAGGCGTCTGATGAGGCGTGCCAGAAGTTCAGGATGCTGGTGTGCAAGTATCAGGTAGGCAACTTTCATTGATTCTCGTCGCTATCTTCAGAACCACTTGCCAATATTCATCAGGCCAAGCCTGACCAGTTGTTTCCAGCCCTCGTACCTGACAGAACCTTCATAAGTCATGGGCTGATAATCTGTACTCGTATGGCTGTTGTAATGGCTGTACTCCAGGGAGTCCATGAAGTGCTCTTTGCGCACCTGCTCCTCGGCCGCCTTCTCCTGCAGCACGGAGAAGAACTTGAAGTGCAACAGACAACCCGTTGGGCACAGATAGCTGCCATGATGAGGGACGTTCAGATGTCGCGGCACCAGCGCGTGCATGGATGATATATAACTGTAGTTCCATTTCCACTTGACCAGTGGTGTCTTGTTCAGCGCCGGGGCAGCAGAGGGATTGTCCCTGAAGATGACCCGGCGCCGGACGCCTCCCTGCACCCAGACGTTGAACACGCGTGTATTGATCCTCTGCACATAGCCGCTTGCATCAAAATACGGGCACACGGCCAGCGGCGAACGATCCGCATCGTAGTGGGTATCATTGACAGCCCGGTCACTGTACATATCCAGCAGCAGACAAAAGAACGACTGCCGGCGCTCGTCATCCAGGTAGCCGCATAATTCATACAGGTTGCGCTGATCCGAGTATGGGAACACCAGATACTCGTCCGGATCACACACCACACACCAGTGGCCGCTACCATACCTGCGCAACAGGTAATTCAGCCAGTGCATTCCGAAGTTGGCCCGCTTGTAGCTCGCCGTCGAATGCCAGACAGAAATATCGACTTCATTCCGGACCAGTTCCTGAAAACAGTCCTCCGAACCGTTATCCACAAAAACAAAATGGCCCACGCCCAGACGACGGTAGTGTTCCAGGAAATGGGGGATCCTGAATGCCTCGTTACGCAGCGTGCAGAAAAGCAGGATGTCTCCCTTCCTGATTTGCCCGGTGTTGTCCTGCACCACCCCGAGCTCACGACTGCGCAGCAGTGCGCGCCCCAGAAAGACCATCATCGCTGCATAATTGCGCGCTCGCCCGACCAGGGCAAACAGCAGCTTTCCAATCAACGGAGTAGACTTCATCGGACAGGATCGCAGGTAGTTTCGAGCATCCGCTGGTACGGGGTTATAACGGGAACACGGTCGAATCAGGAGTGAATATACTTCCGATACAGACCTGCTTGTTGCAGCGATTCTATCATCGCGTCGTAGTTTACTACCTTTTGCGCGAGTCCAGGCATGGTCTGCTTGAATATTTTTTCCTTCAGTTTTTTCTTCTGTATCTGGCTTCCAAGGAACCGTGCCAGCCGGTTCAGCTCGTCCAGATCCTTGAGTTGATCATAGTGAATCTCGAAGGCGGCCTGACCGGTTTCCTCGAGCACGACCTCACAAAATGAGTAGAACCTGTCATTCTGCTCGAGATACTGCCGGAACCGTTTCATGGAGAAGCGGACCTGTACATCCTGCAGCCTGTCCGGCTTCCTGCTCAGCCACCTGTCTGATTTATTTGCAATCTGTAACGAGATAAACGAGTCCAGCGGGTTTCTCTTTAGCAGCACCTTCCTGCAATGTTTATTCTGCAGGATGATTTCAAGCAGTCTGTCATTTTGCCCCGTGAACATCCTGAACCCGAACACTTTTCCGCTGGTCTCAGCATAGACCTTGTCAAAAAATGCCACCTCATCCCGGTTACGCCTGGCGACATCATCCCGGGCGTAACCGGCAACCGGTTTATTCGACTTGCCCGGAATATTGATACCGACGAATGACCGGTTGAACAACTCCCCAAGACACAGGATATCCCGGTACTGGTTCAGGTTGGACTGCAACAGGTTAGACCCTGTACGCATTGCAGCGAGAACAACAAAATAGTCTGCCGAGGCGATGACGCCGGAAGTTATGTGGCTATCTTTCTGCATTTCGAATGCATATCCGGAACGACATGGCGGTGCGTGACAATTGTGTTGACCTAGTCCAGTTCCATGACCAGCCCGTCATGACGCAAGTGTACGAGCTCACTCTCGTATTTGCCTTCCCAGAACAACCTTTGTCCCTCATTCCAGGGCATGAATCCTGTATTTGCCTCACTTTTCGGATATGCATCAGTCATTGCCCTGACCTGCACGCGGACCTCGGCCGGAGACAGTTCTTTACTGAGCCTGTACAGCGCACGGACTGAGCGGTCGGACAGGGAAGGTCGCGCCTCTTTTACACCCGTGGACAGTCTGATATCTGCAGACGACACCAGCTCCGCCATAATTCGCACGGAGTTGCCACGGAATTGCCCGTACGGCCACACGTGCACATTCTCTCTGCCGAATACACTGACAATAGCATTCACTGCCCGCACCCAGAACTCCCCGCCCAGGTCAAGACGACCGATAAACTCCTCGAAGGTGATAAAATCATTATGCCGCAGGAACTCGCAGTAAGCGGACGGTAGAAAATCGACATACTGCCTGACACTGAAAAAGACGTTGATATCACAGGCAGGTAGTGCCTCTGCAAGGAGCCGCAACCGTTCTTCAGCATCCGGGTACAGGTCTGCCTTGAAGTAAATCTCCCTGCAGTTCCCGACCAGGTTTTCCTCTGACAGCACCAGAGTGTGGCAGTCTTCCGGAAACCGCTCATTGATAAAATCACGGATATCGGTCACCGTCTTCGTACGACCCACACCCCTGTTTCTGTACACACGAATGGCCTTAGTGATATTTCGCCTGACATTCTGCATCGGTATATATTTGATACCGTGCGACAAAAGGCGATCCTTGTTGACACGCAACACTTTCTGGATATGAGTTGTTGCCGTCTTGTGCGCACCCAGGTGCAAATTAATACGCTTTATTATGTTGTTCTCCATGCAGGCTGGTGCAGTAGCCTGCTATTGCATGGACTCCATGTAATCATCCATGATCGAGTCCGTGTCGCCTTCGCGAAGACTCTTGCCCTTGTCGATCCAGACGACTCGATCGCACATCTTTCTGACCATCTTCTCGCTGTGTGACACCAGCACGATGGTCTTGTTGGAACGTATTTTCTCTTTCATGGCCCTGGATGATTTTTTCGCAAATCGTGCATCCCCCACACCGAGAGTTTCATCAATCAGCAGTATGTCCGGATCGGCCTGGATGGCGACCGAAAAACCCAGCCGCGCACGCATACCCGAAGAATACGAGCGAACCGGTTCGTCGATAAATTCACCGATCTCGGCAAATTCCACTATGTCATCCAGCCTGCTCTCGATCTCCTTGCGCCGCATCCCCATCAGCATGCCGCTCAGCACGGCATTGTTGCGTCCCGTCAGGTGACTGATAAAACCGACATTCAACCCCAGCATGGAAATCACCAGCTCATCATGCGTAATCGTTCCGCTATCCGGCGCAATGATGCCGGCCAGCAGCCGCAGCAGGGTGCTCTTTCCGGCACCGTTGCCACCAATCACACCCAGGGTCTCGCCATGGTACAGCTCGAAGGATACATCCTTGAGTGCCCAGAACTTCTTCGGATTGAACAATCCGGCATTTTTCCGGTACGAGACCGCCACGCTCTCTACACGCAATACGGGTTCTTTCAATTGCTGTTTGTCCTGATCCATCATATGAGCACTTTTGGATAGATACGGTCGTTACGTACCAGGATACGTCGACCAAGCCAGAGCACCACCAGTCCAAACCCCAGCGCCATGCCCAGGAAGCCCCATTCTGGCCACTCTGCTGAAATGAGGATTCTACGGTAGCTCTCGAGCAATACCGCAACCGGATTGAGTTTCAGAATAAAACCAAGGGTACCGGGCACCTTGCTGATATCGAAAAAGATACCCGAGCAGAAAAACAGCAGGCTCATGATATTCGTCAGTATCAGCTGGATGTCCGGAAGCAGGGGCACGACCGACGAGACCAGCCAGGCCAATCCTAGTATCAGTACGAACTGGACAACAAACAGGACCGGCAGCGCCAGCCAGACTTCGGAAGGAGGATAGCCGGCTATCCACAGCGCTGCCAGCAGGAAGGAAAACACAACCAGGAATTTTATGGTATTTGTAATGACCGTGATCGTGGGAAAAATGTACTTGGGCAGATATACCTGGCTCATGATGCCGGCATTTTTTTTCGAGATGGCGTTTTTACTGCCATTGACCGAACTGCTGAACCACTTCCAGGCAACCAGTCCACTTAGCAGAAACGGCACAAAACCCTCCCCCCCGCGCTCGAACACCATGCCGAAAATGACAAAGAAGGCTGCCATATACATGACAGGCTCCACGACCCACCATAGATATCCAATGTAACCCTTCGCGGACTCCGCCCGCAATTCAGCGAGCGTCTTGTACCATATCAGTTCCAGGTAATGATGATTCATCCAGTAGACCGTTTCCGAACCGTATCCTTTTCTGCCCCTTCGACAACCGGCTGGCAGGCGTCAGTCAGTATGAACCGGGGTATTGTGACAATGCGCTATAGTCTGCCGACGACGGGCAAACACGGGCATTGCGAAGGATAAAAGTCCTGCCCTGCAAAGTCCATTCTTACTGTACGCCAAACGATTCTCATTTACCCTTACGCTGACGGAACCGGCTAGAGTGCGTCAACTGTTCGTGTATTTCACTCTCCCAGGCGAGCCATCCAGACAACACACGGCACCCCGGCAAATTTTCATTTATGGGCATATTAAAGTATATTGCCTCGTCCGGCCCTCACGGTAACCGCATGCGCGGCGCGATTAAAACACACCCCCCTTAAGAACGATTTCATCTTCTCCCAAGCACACAACGATGAAGAAACAAACAGCTGCCATAAGCGTCATCACTATTGTAAAGAACAATGAGCAGCTGCTGCCCCGCGCCATATCATCCATGCTGGCACAAACCTTTTCCGGCTTCGAGTACCTTATCGTTAACGATGGCAGCACGGACGGCACCACAGCAATCATTGATGATTATGCGAACAACGACAGCCGGATCACACCGATACACCTGCAGGAAAACATCGGTCGCTCCATGGCAAGGAACACCGGACTCGATGCCGCAACGGGCGAGTACGTCTTTTTCCTTGATTCGGATGATTACCTTCCCGATAACGCGCTCGCAGACCTTTTCGAGATAGCAGAAAAATACAATTCCGACATCGTATTTGGCAGCGTAACAAGCTTTGATAACGACACCGGAGAGCGTCAGGACTCTCATTACACTGACAGCATATTTAATTGCAATCGCCATAATTTTCGCCTCGAAGACCACCTGGCCCTGGTCGACAACCACCAGATAATAGGCCAGCTGTATCGACGCGCAATGCTAAGTGACAACAATATTCGCTTCAGCACGACCCGAAAAAACGGAGAAGACGTTCTGTTCTCTTTTTATACGGTCTTTCATGCAAAAAGACTTTCCATACTGGCCTCGAAGAAAACATATTTCTACAATGCGGGTAACTACCTGGGGACCGCGAACGAGTCCAAACTCAACGACGCCCGCGACAATGTCCTGGAAACCATCAGGTTTGCCGAGGAGAATGGAAGTCCTGCGCTGCAACGCATGATGTGGCGCAAAGGCGTCTTGTTCTCGGGGAATCTTACCCGGGCTGAAAAAGCTTTTTCTGGCAACGAGGAGAAATTTCTCGACTACATTTCCACGCTGGTACCGCTTGTCGAGGGCGCAGATGACGTGATCCTGGACTCCACATGGCCCTATTGCAATGCCATTGCAAGGCTGCTGCTTGTCCACGATTTCGACGAGATCAATGTCATGTGGAAGTGGCACCAGACCATGACGCATGAGATCAGAGGGCTTGAAAGCCGACTTCAAGACACCTGCGAAGAGGTGAAATTACTCGCGCACCAGCTGGACGACCTTTACAGCTCTACCTCGTGGCGGTTGACGGCCCCCATACGCGCAGCGATTGGCAAGCTGAAGAAGGTCTCGAGTGGGCAGAAAAATGCCGCTCTGCCGGAACGGCCAGACCTCAAGTCAACAGTCAGCGTCATTATACCGGTCTATAAAGTGGAACCGTTTCTGACACAGTGTCTGGACAGTGTAGTCGAACAAACACTGCAGGGCATCGAAATCATTTGCATCAATGACTGCTCCCCCGATGGCTCGCAGTCTATTCTGAATGAGTTTGCCTCGAAAGACGCACGGTTTTTACTTTTGCAGCATGAGGAGAACAAGGGACTCGCCGCTGCACGTAACACCGGCCTTGACGCAGCCGCGGGTGACTACATCTATTTTCTCGATTCCGATGATTATCTGGCACGCAACGATGCGCTTGAAATCCTGTTGCTCACAGCACAGCTTGACGATGCAGACGAGGTCATTGGCGGTATCGTCAAATGGCATGAGGACACTGGTGAAAGATACCCGGACTGGCACAGGAACTACCTTGAACGGGAGGTGCATGGAAAATCGCTGGAAGATTTACCACAGCTCAAGGCCAATGTGATTGCGCCGAACAAGCTGATCCGCAAGGCAATGCTGGACGCACAGAATATTCGTTTCAGGCCAGAACTACGCAAGCATGAAGACAATCCGTTCTCCTGCAAGGCCCACATTCTCGCCAGGAGAATTTCTATTATCCCGGTAACGACCTATATCTACCGGCAGGGGCGCAACGAATCCATTATGGCAAATGACACCAGGCAGGACGCCGGTTTCAGGTGCATGTATTGCGCCGACATATTCGCCTTCCTTGAATCTGACGAGGCGTATCACCCCTATCGCAGCATGTATTACCCGGGTTATGCCTGGCAGCTGATCAAAGGGGCGGAAATTCTGTCACGCTTTACCCCGTCTCCCGATGAAATACTGGACCTCATGCAGTGCTGGTCCGTTGCTATCGAACCCATGTCGGCAGGCTTTCCCGAGGTGCCCGACAAGCTGAGCGAGATCTTTCTGATGGTACGCAAAGGGCAGTTCAACGAAGCCTGGGAGAAAGCGCTTGCAGAACACCCGAACAGAACCCCATCACATCCGGTCACATCACGGCACGTATCCAGTCTCAACCAGTGGTTACGCACGCTGGAATCCAGAACGGAGAAGCAGGAAACCGGCAAGAAGCGGATTACCTCACAGATCCAGGCTGTAAGGGCATCAACCTCATGGCGCCTCACAGGTGTGCTGCGCTCTGTATTCAGGATGGACGAAGGCCTGTAATGCTAAAACCCTTTTATATTATTCCAAGGACCGGTGGACTGGCATACCTAAACATGCCGAAGTCGGCCTGCACATCGATATTACATCAACTGGTGGACATGCGCGTGGACACCGATCCCGCGCCAACTGCTGGATTGCTCGAGGACGGTTCTGATGCTGTACACGGTTTCTCACCACCCTACGCGCACCTGGAGTATTTCTTCGGGCGCTGGCCTCTTGATCACCCGCCAATACCCTCTTCCTTCATAACATTCACCTTTGTTCGCAACCCGTACGCCCGGTTTTACTCATTTTACAAATCAAAGATCAAACTCGGCCAGGCCCCCGGGGCCTATTACAGGAAATTCGGGATCGAGCCGGGCTGTTCTTTCTCTGATTGCGTTCACAAACTCACCGCAGTCGACCCGGCAGAACTCGAACACCATGCGGCACCCCAGTCAATGATCATGGTGAACGAGGGCAAGCTGCACGTCGATTACCTTGGAAAGGTAGAGAATTTCTCGGACGACTGGTCTGTAATACAGCACCTTACGGGTTACGACCAGGAACCGGGCA
>Ga0055584_100006605_pt1 | contig 11372 bp, 7 predicted proteins | sample OSDHelmetaG_FD_58716 | JGI IMG/M metagenome (GOLD analysis project Ga0055584, IMG submission 58716) | Pelagic marine sediment microbial communities from the LTER site Helgoland, North Sea, for post-phytoplankton bloom and carbon turnover... | ecosystem: Environmental > Aquatic > Marine >...
CTGGCCTTCCTAGCCTACCTGCTGTTCTCCACAACCGAGAGAGATCGACGCGCCAGCACGCAGCCGATGACCGCGTTCCTCGGCGGCTGGATGCTTTTCTGGACCGTGGAGACATTGGCGGACTCCTTTGCCACCGGGCCTCTGAGTCGCTGGCTGGGCTGGCAGGGAACCGATATCGGCACTGGCGTCATGCTCTCCTTTGTCTTGCTGGGCGATCTTCGCGTCTTTCAATTGATCTTCCGCATTGGCCGGCCTGCCGATAGTTTCGGGCGCGCCCTGCGACGAGCAATTCTGTGGACCCTGCTGGTCCCGGTGGTCGCCTACGGAGCTGATACGGGATTGCGGCAATGGCGGCCGGAACTGCCCGAGCAAATGCTGTGGCTCATCTACGAAACATCCTTCTTCGCGGTCGCGCTCTATCTGCGAAACGTCTGGCTCCGATCCCATGCCTCCGGCTCCGGCGACCAGCAGAGACTGCGCGTTATTCTTGCATTTGTCGCCGGGTATTATCTGCTCTGGGCGACCGCAGATATCTTGATCATGGGCTTCGGTATGGACTTCGGCTGGGCGGTTCGTGTGATTCCCAATCAGCTCTACTACGCGTTTTTCGTGCCCTTCGTATGGTGGACACTGGCACGCGATCGATAGAATTTCAGGAGTTCCTCGACCCAACCCGAAAGGTAGCTCTCGGCTCGGATCCCCGCAGCCCTGCGGGGATCGCCGACCACACCCGAGGGAACACGGTCGGCCAGATTCGGGTAAAAGAGTTTTTCCGCGGGCGGAACAAGGTCCAGATGCCCCGGCGCCATTTGGTCTGTCCGAACCGATGCGGCATCGAGTTCGAGCATCATGGAAGTCTCCAGCTCTCCCGCATGCCAGCCGGCCTCGCTTTCCGAAATCCCGGATTGATCCGCCAATGAAACCAACCGCTGCGAGACCTGCTCCGGGATCGAGGCCAACAACAATCGAGCGGGTGCGGCAGCACCCTCAAGCCGTTCCCGATTCCGGACAAGAAAGGCTTCATTCCCGCCATGAGCAGAGAAAATCATGATTTCGGCGGGGGCATGCACTGCCAGAGAGCTCAGGATATCCGCCAGAAACCGGATAAAGTTTTCTTCCCCGATCGAAATTGTTCCGGCAAAAGAAAGATGCTCACTGGCGATCCCGAAAGGAACCGTCGGCAGGCAGAAGGAGCCGGGCAGCCGACGACACAGTCTTTCGCCCAAAGCCTCTGCGATCCGCGTATCCGTTCCCAGCGGGAGATGAGCACCATGTTGTTCCGTCGAGCCGAGCGGTAGGATTATCGTTGTCGGATGGTCAGCCAACCGCCGGGCAACTTCAGGGCTTGCCCAACGGTCCAATCCGGGAAGACCCAGCTGCCTCGGCGCAGGCGGTGCTGCCGTCTCGCCCCAGTCATATAGGGGTCCGTCCTCGCCCTGACCCGGCCAGGTATCCGTCGACACCCCCCGCACCTTGCGATGGGCCAGCACGGCTCGCGTCCAGAGAACCTCGTGCGAAAAAATCGAGCAGGGGAAATCCAGACCCGAATGAACCTCGCAAACCGATTGGTAGGTGGGGATCATTTCCCGAAGGCGCCGCAAGCCTTCCAACTCCTGGCCCGACGTCGGCTGGGTAAAGACGACCCATTGCCGTGGTCGAGGATATGCTTCCTGAAACGGGCCGTGAGCGACTTCGTCCACACTCAGAATTGGCGGTGCAGGCTGCAGCAGCCCTTCCTGGACCTTGAGCGCAAGATTCCCGAGACAGGCGTCATGAATCCCTGTCCCCAACAAGGAGAGTTCCTGATCAAAAATTTCGCCTCCCGGCCCCTCCCGCTTCGGATCCAGACACGCGACGACCTCCGCAAGAATCTCGTCCAGGGGAATCGAAAACGAAGCGCCGAGGGCATTGGCGAGACGCAGCGCCGTTAAATAACCGGTCACCGGCCCCGTAATCCGGACAAGACTCCCGTACTCCATAGCCCCCATCATCGGAACACGACACAGCCCATTATCCTCGGCTGCAGCCAACCAATCCCGGCGGTTCGGCGAACCGCTCTCCGGATCGTCGGGGTCCACTGAAGTGACCAGGACAATCCCGACTTCTGGCGAAAGAGCGCCGATCACCCGACGCACCGAAGCTGAAAGTCCCTGCGAGAAAACCACCACCGTATCGCCCGGCCCGGGAGCCTCCCCACCAAGAGGGCAGGCATAGGCAGCCACGCCCGCCGACATCAACTGCGCGGCAAGCAGTCGAGCATGCGCCGAGGAACTGCCCAAACCACTACAAAGAATGCGGCGACTGACCAACGCCAGGCTACGCAAATCCGCCACAGGCATTGAAAGTGCTGCTGCCTCCCGCAACGCGCCGGGCAGTTCGGCGAGAGCCGTTGCCAGTCCGGCCGGATCCGCCAGAGGTTTGTTCATCCGGGTCCTGACGAACGCATTGGATGCGACAGATGGAGCTGCATGAGTTCCTCGATCAGGACGCGATCTCCCGGAACCTCCTCCAATGTCGTCAAAAATCCCCGGGCCGGAACAAAACCCACCAGCGCGGAATCTGTGCTCGTGATGCCGGCCCGCGTGGCTTCCCACGAATCCGTCGCGATGGCCTTCTCGGGAAACCGTTGCAGAAGGGGTTCCGGCTGCACATGGAGCAACGGCTTCGCGTTTGCCCCTTCGCGCCAGGCGAGCAGGACTTTGGCCGAACGCTCCTCGAGATCCAGGTAGGCGTAAAGGCGAAACCAGTGCACGGTACTCACCTCGGCCTCACGAACTGGCAGGAGGTAGGATGCGACTCGGACAAAGCGACTCTGCCCGGGGAGGCAATAGGGATCAAAGGCCTCCACCCGCTCCGGCAATACCGCGCCATCGAGCGCAACGGGATCTTCCAGGCCGTGCCCGGACCTCGACTTCGAAGCAAGATAATCACGATTCCAGGGAGAAGCCTCGCCATCCAGCGACTGTGTCCGAGCGACCGGGCGCCCCGAGGAAGAGGCGACGCCGCGAGCTTTCTCGGGGTTGTTGGTCAACAATTCCAGAGGTGCCGCCAGTCCGAGAAGCTCGGCCATCCAGCCCACTTCCTCATAGCTGCGCAGATCATGGGCCAATCCCATCGCCTGATAGGCTTCAAAAGTATCTGTACGATTCCCGCTGGCTTGCACGATCATGCGGTCACGGGCCTTTGCCAGAAAGCCGGCCCCGCGCCCTTCCTGCATCAGATAGAAGACGACGCCACGACCGCGTTTGGCAATCGCCTCGAGAGCGAGGTCCAATTGCTCCACACAATCGCAATCCCGGCCACCATAGCTTTCACTGGTAACGCAGGAGGAATGGACTCGCGCGAGGACGGGCTCCTCGCCGCTCACATCACCCCGCGATAATGCGAGAACGTGTTTCTGGTCCTGAAGACTCCTGGCGATCAGGAGGTCGAAAGTTCCGTATCGCGTCGCCAGGGATCGCTCTCCGAGGACCAGAAGCTGGCCGGAAACCACCGGCAGGTTCCTGACGGGCATCAGGAGCGATCCTTCGGATCGTTTTTACGTTCCTTCATGGCCTGAAAATACGAGATCAGATCCGAGAGATCTGCATCCGTAAGATGAGGGTTGGCCGGCATCTTGGTGTAACGAAATTCTTGCGGGTTCCGAACGAAAACCTTGAGCTGTTCGACATCGCGATACTCGACAATGCTTTGCGGCAGATTCAATTCGGGCCCGACCACACCGCCATCGCCATTGATCGCGTGGCAGGTCAGACAATCTCGAAGAAAAATCTCATGCCCGCGCTGTGCCGGATGGTTGGCCTCGAGGCCGTTCGGAACCGTATGCGGGTAGGCATCGACGACGGACTTCATCTCGATCACCGACAGTTGGTAGGGCCACGGGTAAAGGTGAGGGTCCTGCTGACCGGATTGGTTCCAGATCACATAAAAAGGTCCGGGATCGGTTTTCTCGCGACCGATAGGCGCCCAGGCGACTTCGGGCCAAACCGCCAGACCCGCATCGGCCAGAGCGAGAAAGCCCCCCTCTCGTCGGAGAGTCTCGGCCGTTGCCGATCGCGCATAACCGTCCAATGCCCGGAAAATAATCTCCCGGTCACCCCACGCTTCCGGAGCAGTGCCAAACCCCTCCTCTAGAACACAAGAAAGCGACGTAGCGTAAAACGTCTTCTGCTTCTCGTAATATGGATCGGCCACGGTGATCTGCTCGCGACCACAACGAGAGACAATTTCACCTCGCGAAAACGAGACGATCGTTTCGCCTCCGCGGCGGAAATTCAGAGAATCATCGGGAAGTGCCTCTGCTGTCAACGGAATTGCCAGCGCCAGCATCAGGCATGCGATTTTCTTCATCAGCATTCTTGTCGTAGCGTGAACGACCTCATCCGTCATCCAGTCCGCAAATCTTCCTTTGCATCTGCATGTTTCCCCCCATCCCCTTGCCAGCCTTTCCGCTTGCGGGACAACCCGTGCTAGGACGGCGACCGGAGGGTCATATGCACGATGTTCTGCACAAATCACTGACGGATCTCACACAACTCATCGCTTCCCGCGAGATCTCGGCGGTCGAACTGATGAAAGTGACGCTGAAACGTATCGAAGAAACACAGGATACCCTGCGAGCCTTCTGTCAGGTGGGGGATCCGGATATCCTGCTCGCCGAGGCCGCCAACGCCGATGACCGATTGGCCCGAGGCAAGGGACGCCTTCTGGAGGGAATCCCTCTGGGGGTCAAGGAACTTGAAGATGCACTCGGGTTCCGGTCGACAAATGGATCGATTCCATTTCGTAATGATTTCGCCGAACAGGACTCCGTCCAGGTCGACCGACTCAAGACTGCCGGGGCGATCGTTGTGGGGAAAACCAACGCTCCGGAATTCGGCCATACAGCGATCACGAAAAACCTTCTCTTCGGCGCCTCTCACAATCCCTGGGATCTGGATTGGACACCGGGCGGTTCCAGCGGCGGTTCGTCGGCCGCAATTGCCGGTGGTGTCCTTCCTCTGGCCACCGGCAGCGATGGCGGGGGGTCGATCCGAATCCCTGCATCGTTTACCGGATGCTTTGGCTTGAAGGTCAGCTACGGAAGAATCCCCAACGGCCCGGAGCGCCATTGGATCATGGGCGATACGGCTGTGCATGGCCCACTGACTCGCACCGTCGAAGATGCCGCGCTTCACCTCGATATCGCCGCCGGCGTCCACCCCGCCGACCCCAACTCCCTGCCGCGCCCAGCCCACTCCTACCGCGACATTTTACGCGACCTTCCGCCCAAACTACGGATCGGTTACTCACCGGATCTGGGCTACGCCGTCGTCCAGTCCGACGTTGCCCGCGTCGCCGCCGAAGCCGCGCAGGCCTTCGCCGAACTCGGCCATGATGTCGAGTCGATCATCGACGGCCCCCCCGAGCCAGGACTGGATTGGGGCTTCAGCGGTGCCTTTGAGTTGCTCGGCCGACTCGAACCGCTGCTGGCAGATCATGAACAGGACTTTGGTCGAAACTTCATTCAGGGCGTAAAGACCGGTGCGGGCATGACGCCCAAGGCCTGGAGCGAGATGCGTCTGCGCCGGGAAGAGCTGAATCGCTGGTGTGGCGATATCTTCGAACGTTTCGATCTCCTCCTGACACCGACCGTCCCCTATGATCCGCCTCCTGCACGCGGACCGCTATGGAGAGAGACCGAGGGTCGCAAACAGCCCGCTGCCAACGTTGGCAGCTTCACCATGCCGTTCAATCTCTCCTGGCATCCGGCAGCTACCGTCCGAGCCGGCTTGTCCGATCTGGGGCTTCCTGTCGGTCTGCAAATTGTCGGACCGCGACACCGTGACGATCTGGTCCTGCAGGCAAGTTATGCCTTCGAGCAGGCGCGTCCATGGGCCCATCATTGGCCTGACATCTGAGCTGTTTTCCGCAGGCAACGAATCACATATTTTTGAGACGCTCGGTCAAGGTGGCCATCGAAGCAAAATCGGCAGAACCACGGCCGGTGAAATTCCCTCCCATATTCGCCAGCACGAAATGGCGACAACCGGCGTCCACGAGCGGGGCGACGGCATCGGCAATCTGATCCGGAGAACCGAAATAATATTGCTCCAGAAGCAATTCCGGCGTCATACGCTCCATCGCTGTCTCGACCAACTCACGAGGAGTCGCGGCCGGGACCAACTCGATTTGTCCGGCGAAATCGTCGCCCATCGGATGGTCCAGTCCGTGCTTGCGCCATACGGCGCCCGCGAGGCCCAGTGTATTGTAGGCAACGTAGAGACTTTGCATCGCCTGCTCGATCACGGGACCTCGGTCATCACCCAGAACCAGAAGCATGGTCTGAGTCGCCATGAAGTGTTTCATCGAGCGGCCCGCATCCTCACCTGCTGCGTGGATCACCTGTAGACGCCGCGCATACTCCTCGGCATCCACTGGCTGACCGGGCAACCAGCCATCGCCGTATCGCCCTGTGAGCCCCAGCATGCGGGGTGCGTGGGAGCCGATATAGACCGGGGGCGGACGACCCTCCCAAAGCGGCAAATCAAAAACCGCTCCATCGAGTTGATAGTAGCGACCCGAATACTCGAGCGGCTTTCCCTCGCTCGCAAAAAGTAGTTGCAAGACCTCGAGAGCCTCTTCCAATCGGGCCACTCGCATCCGGGAGGGGAGACCATACGGTTCGGTATTCTCGCGCAGGCCGTTGCCAATCCCCAGAATGGTGCGTCCTTCCGAGAGATGGTCGAGAGTGACGAAGGTCTGGGCCAGCGAAACCGGATGCCGTCGGATTGGTTCAGTGACCGATGTTCCGATCTGCATCGCCGGGAATTTGGCCGCAATATGGGCCATCACAGGGACCGGATCAAAAAGCGCGTCTCCGGAGTGAATCACACCGGCAGCAGCGGTATGCTCCGGCGTCCAAAGCCATTTGGGGGCGAATCCCATAAAATGGTCCGGAAACCAGATCGTGTCGGCACCCATCTGGGCCGCCTGCTGGACGGAAAAATTTGAGACAAAAAATGGCGCCAGACATCCGTCCTGATAGCCAACCGTTACTCCCCGCATCTTATCGCTCCTTACCGCCGCCACCGTCTACCGGGAGCGTCACCGCCGTCAAATAGCGCGCTTCTTCACTCGCGAGAAATACCGCGACTGGCGCAATATCAGCATCACAATCTCCGAAGCGTCGCAGGGGGATCATCGCCGCCTGCGCCGCCGCTACCTTCGGATAGGCCTCCGCCCACCCCGCCATACTTGGAGACAACGCGATCGGGCGGATCATATTCACTCGAATACCGTCGCGTCCCCACTCGAGCGCCAGCGATCGGCTCAGTCCCCGGATTCCTTCTTTCGCTGCAGCATAAACCGCGTTGCCGGCCATTCCCTCACTACCGGCACTCGAAGCGAAGTTGATCACCGAAGCAGATTCGCTCGCCTTCAAGTGCGGATAGGCGGCTCGGCAAATCCGAAACACACTCCCCAGACAGACGTCCATCGTCCGCGCATAAAGCTCTTCGGAAGCATCCGCGACGGTCGGCCCGACCTCGGCCCAGGCTGCCGCGTTGACCACAATATCCAGCCCGCCAAAAGCCTCAACTGTATCAGAGACCATGGCCTCGCAATCCTCGACTCGTCCGACATCACCCGGAAGAGAGAGTCCTCGGCCGCCCAGGTCTTCGAGCGCCGCCGCGGTACTTGCCGCGCCCTCGGGTACCAGATCCGCCACCGCGACCGACGCGCCCTCACGAGCAAAAGCGAGTGCGATCGATTTCCCGATGCCCTGCGCCCCCCCAGTCACCAACGCATTTTTCCCCGTCAATCTCTTCATTCTATGCCCTCCTCCACCAAACCGATCCACGCCGCAACAGCGATTGTCGCTTCATCGTTGACAACCTGCACAGGTCAGGGGAAGTCTCAAACCGGTCAATCGATTGAATACCGAGGAGAGACAACCATGACGCGCCGAGGCAAAACCGCAGATGTGGACCCTGTCACCACCCAAATCATTCGGGGGTTCATGGAAACCGTCGCCTTCGAAATGGCCACCCACGTATCGCTCACCGCCACAACGCCGATTCTCAATCAATCCAACGAAAGGAATGCGACAATTCTGGATGCGCGGGGCTGCCTTGCCGCACTCTCGGTCGGCATTCCTCAATTCATGCTCTCGAGCACGCTGCCGGTAAAATTCGCGCTCGATTTCTTTGCCGAGGAAGGGCTCCACGAAGGCGACGTGCTGCTGAGCAATGATCCCTATCACGGTGGCGGCCATCTCCCTGACTACAACATTTATGCCCCCGTCTTCCACAAGGGTGAGTTAGTTCTGATCGCCTCGATCCAATGCCACCATGCGGACACCGGAGGCGGCGCGCCTGGTGGCTACAACGTGGATGCCCTCGACATCTGGGCCGAGGGTGTCCGATTCCCGGCGATCAAAGTCATCGATCGCGGAGTCGAGCGCAAGGACATCCTCTATATGCTCGAGACCAACAATCGGACGCCGACTTTTTCCGGTGATATTCGCGCTCAAATCGGTGCGGCACAAATTGGGGCCCGTCGCCTCGGGGAGCTTTGCGAACGTTACGGCAACTTTACCGTCAGGCAATCCGTGGATGCCATGGTTGCTTACGCCAAAAAAAGATTCCGAGCCGAAGTCGCCAGCTGGCCCGATGGCGTCTACGAATCCGATACGTGGGTGGACCACGACCCCAAAGGCAACCCCGACATTCACGTCCACTGCAAGATCACGATTCGCGGGTCTTCGATCACGATCGACTTCACGGGTTCGGATGACCGGCCGGAAATTCAGGCCTACTCCACCTTTGGCAATACGCGAGGCTACGTCGTCGCCCAACTGGCGTCCATGATGCCGGCAGATATTCCGAAGAACGAGGGTTTTTTTGATTCCATTGATTTGATCGTCCCGGAAGATTGCTGCCTCAACCCCAAAGAGGGTCGTTCCGTAGCCGCCGGCACACATCATCCGGGAACCGAGGTCGGTGAAGCGATCGCGAAAGCTTTGGCGCAAGCCGTGCCGGCCAAAGCCTGCCCGCAGGTCTATAAAATGGGGATGCCTACGGTGATCTTCGGAGAACATCCGGATACAGGCGAGACTTTTATCGACCATTCTGTCGATACATTTGCAGCCTACTGCGGGGCGTGTGAGGGACAGGACGGTTGGGGCGCGATGAATGTCAGCTTTGGAAACCTCATCCGCGCGACGGCCGAAATCAACGAATCCATTTTCCCCTCACGACAACTCTGGCGAGACTATCTCACGGATTCCGGTGGCCCCGGCGAATTCCGTGGCGGCTGCGGCAGCCTTTATCGCAAACAGGTTCTCGTCCCCGCAACTGTCTACACCTACGTCGTTGGACGAAAGTACCCCATGCCGGGAATCGCCGGAGGACACGACGGAGCCGCCAACCACCTGCTCACAAAAGTCGTCCGACGCGGCGAAGGACAAGAGGTGGGGATCCTGTCCGAGCAGGTGCCCCACCAGCCTGGCGAGTGTTACGAATATTATTATGGCGGCGGAGGAGGATGGGGCGACCCGCTGGCGCGACCACCTGAAAAAGTACTGGAGGATGTGCTCGACGAATACGTCTCGGTTCGGTCCGCGCGCAAGGACTACGGCGTCGTCTTGCGCGGCTCTCTCGAAAATCTCACGCTGAAAATCGATCGAACGAAAACCGCAGAGTTACGCAAAGCCATGCATGCCAAACAGGCGGGTGTCGCATGAGCACCCCCCGGAGCAACCAGAAAAAGAAGCGAGCAGGCGCAGCCGGCTACCGAATTGGCGTGGATGTGGGGGGCACCTTTACCGATCTGGTTCTCGTACGACCGGACCAGTCTATTCACATCGACAAAACCGCCACGACACCGCATGACCAAAGCCGGGGCGTCATGGAAGGACTCCGTCGGCTCGCAGAACACGAGGGGATCTCCTTGCCCGATCTCCTGTGCCAGACGGACCGTATCGTGCACGGCACCACCACCGCCGACAATACCTTGATCCAGATGAATGGTGCGCGAACGGGTCTGATTACCAGCGAAGGCCACCGTGATGAAATCGAGCTTCGGCGCGGATTCAAGGAAAACATCTGGGACCCCGGACTACCCCCGCCCACGCCGATCGCGCGACGCCGAGAGCGCTACGGAGTTCCCGAGCGCCTCGACCACAAAGGAGCCATCGTGGACGCGCTCGACGAGACCGCCGTTCGGCGGGCCATGCGTCGGATGAAAAAGCAGGAGGTCGAATCGCTCGCCGTCGTCTTCCTCTTCTCCTTTCTCGATGGAACCCACGAAAGCCGGGTCCGGGAGATTGCGCGCGAGGAATTGCCGGGCGTCGACATTTCCCTCTCGCACGAGGTGCTGGCCAAAGCGCCCGAATTCGAGAGGACCTCCACCACCCTCGTCAATGCCTTTGTATCCCCTGTAATACGAAGGTACCTCGGGAACCTGCAGCAGGAACTGGCCGAACAGGGCTTTCCCCACCAACTGTTGATGATCCAATCAAATGGCGGCTTGATGACAGCCGACTGGGTCGCCGATCGCGCGGTCAGCGTGCTTGGCTCCGGTCCCGCAGGCGGCGTGATCGCCGCCTGTCATATGGCTGCAACCGCGAATATCCGGGACTTCATCTCGGTCGATATGGGCGGCACCAGCTACGACGTCTGTCTGGTCCGCGACGGACAGCCCGCTGTTGAATCTTCGTGGAACTGGCATCATCGCTATCTCATCGGGTTGCCCATGGTGGACGTCCAGTCGGTAGGCGCCGGAGGTGGATCGATTGCCAGCGTGGTCGCAGGGGCTCTGCATGTCGGACCGGAAAGCGCTGGCGCGGAACCAGGACCGATTTGCTATCGCCGCGGGGGCGATCGGCCGACGGTGACAGACGCCAATGCGGTCTTGGGCTACCTCAACCCGGACTTCTTCTACGGGGGCGAACTCTCTCTGGATGTGGAAGGTGCACGCAAGGCCATCGACGAGCAAATCCGAAAACCGCTTGGCTTGGCTTCGGTCGAAGAAGCCGCTCTCGGGATCTTCCGTCTCGTCAATGCGAATATGGCGAACGCCATTCAGCGCGTCTCGGCGAGTCAGGGCGTCGACGCACGCAAGCTGCCGCTTGTAGCTTTCGGAGGCAACGGCGCACTGCACGCTGGTATGCAGGCTCGAGAACTCGGAATTCGAAAAATCCTGATACCTAAAAGTGCACCAACCTTTTCGGCTCTGGGTCTTCTCCTCACCGACCCGAAGATCATCGAACTCCGGTCCTGCATCACCCCGATGGCCCGTGCCGATTGCCGCGAACTACAACGATTGTTCCGGGAAATGCAGGCCGAATCCAAAGCTGCCCTTCGATCGGCCGGCTTCTCGACAGCCAAGGC
>Ga0055584_100006606_pt1 | contig 11371 bp, 7 predicted proteins | sample OSDHelmetaG_FD_58716 | JGI IMG/M metagenome (GOLD analysis project Ga0055584, IMG submission 58716) | Pelagic marine sediment microbial communities from the LTER site Helgoland, North Sea, for post-phytoplankton bloom and carbon turnover... | ecosystem: Environmental > Aquatic > Marine >...
CAACAAAGATGATAAAGCAGATCAAGAGCAATTGATGAAATCAATTCGAGAGCTTGATAAGCATTACAGTCTTTATGTTGATGGGGATAAGAAAGTACAAAAAATTAAAGATAAAGCATTTTGGGAGCTGTAATCATTATGAATAAAATGACTATTACGGATGCAATAATTAAAGTTATTAAAAAAGAGAAAAAAGCGTTATCTCATAAAGATATATATGAAAAAATAGTAGAAAATAATTTCTATGTTTTTGGAGCTAAAGACCCTGTGTCAGTAGTTGGGAGTAAGTTAAGAAAACACTGTTATGGTCTTGACTTTCCTAGTGCTAGTCCCAAAAAATTATTTATTCAAAATAATGTAGATAGCTCAAATAGAAGAGCGCTATATGAACTTTGGGATGGTGTTTATAACCCGTCTGATGTGTCCAATGTTAAAGCTGGGGGGACAAAAGTTGATTTGCTTCCTGAGGAAAAAGTACAAAAGGCCCATTCCGAGCACTTAAAGTCTATTAGTAACCAATTACTGGAGTATATAAAATTATCAGATCCTGAATTCTTTGAGACTCTTGTTGTTAAGTTACTCTTAAAAATGGGGTATGGTTGGGATCAAAAATTAGCTGGGCAAGTTATTGGTGGTGCAGGTGATGGAGGGATCGATGGTGTCATTAGTGAAGATAAGCTAGGACTTGAGAAAATATATATTCAAGCTAAGCGATATAAAGATAACAAAGTTAAACCTTCTGATATTAGAGACTTTATTGGTGCAATGGCAATCAAAGGGGCTAGAAAGGGAGTGTTTTTTACTTCATCAACTTTTACTGAACAAGCAATCCAGCATTCTCTTGATGCACAAAATATGACAATAACGTTAGTAAATGGTGATTACCTAACTGAATTGTTAGTCCAATATGAATTAGGATTAGCGATGGTAAAGTCCTATAAATTATTTGAAGTAGATAAGAACTTTTTCTCGATTGATGAGTAATTTGAATTGGTAGTAAGTACCTACTGAAAAATGACAGCTTATTTATGAGTTGTTTTAAAATTTTACAATTATGAATTTTAATATTCGTAATAAAACATAGAATATCTAAGGTGTTAAAAATGGCAAATGATGACGTATTTGATGGTGCAGAAGAAGAAGAGATTTATGGTTTTAAAAGAGTTGGCTCGTTTGGTCGCTTTTCAACTATAGATAATTTTCCGATAGAGTTTTTTCTTACTACATTAAGATCTAGTCAATTAGATGATCTTACATTCGCACGCGAAATAAAACCTGCATCAATTGATTTTGAACAGTTATTACAAAGGGATATAGATGAGGAAAGAATAAAAACTGAAATCGAGCCTTATTTGACATCTGCAGGCCTAACAGATGTAGAAAAACAAACCAAGACCATTTTTTTCCCTCCTTTATTAGTTGCAGCCATGCCTGTGGAGAAAAAAACAATAAAAGAGCATTATTCGAACCAGATTTTTAGAGAGGATAAAAGCTTTTTATATAGAGAATGGGATGAACATTTTAAATTAAAGCTAAAAAAAGTTAAATCAGGTTACAAAATTAAGCCATCTGTTTTATTAGATGATCGGGTGGCAATACTCAAAGAACCTGCTGTTTTTGAAGCAAACTTATCAGCGGGTATAGAGAAGGGTATTAATTTAGTTGTTATAGACGGTCAACATAGATTAAAAGCTTTAATAGATGTTTATAAAGAAGGAAAAATTGACTTATCTGAGCTAGCAGTACCTATTTGTATTCTATTTTCACCGAATTCTACAAAAGAAGTCGCTCAAAGTTTGAATAACGAAGTTTTTAATATTCCTACTACATCTCAAATATTCAGACAACTTTTTGTTGATGTAAATAAGAATGCGGTACAGGTGGGAGGGCACTTTAATATCTTATTATCAGAAGGAAATATGGGGAGTGCGATTTGTCGCGGTTTTTGCAAGAAGGTACTAGATTCAGGTAAGTTAAAAGCTTTAGCGCAAATTGAATGGAATCAAAAGAACAAAAAGCTTTCTACTGAAATCAGCAAAAAATATTACTTAACTAGTGTAGGAGTAATTGAAAAAGCATTAACAGAAACCTTTAGCCGCTCCAAGGTTATTTTTAATTATTTGATTGATTTTGCCTCGATTGAAAGTGTTGTGCACCCTGATGATAATGACGATTATCATGACTACCCAAAAGTTAGCTGGGATAGATTTACCTTTTCACAAAAGAAAGCAATTGAAAAACAATTGGATGTAACATTGGTTCCTCTTTTAGAGCGATTGTTTTTTGAAAGTAAATTATTTAAGCCAGCTTCCGATTGCTTTATTGAATCACTTAATAAATTGGAGATATTGGCTAATGAAGACCCTAAAGGCGAAACTCAGTATCAGCCTGTTTTAGACAAGCTCGTTGAATACATACCGATAGGTGATGAAAAGGCAATGCGAATAGCTAATGCAAATTTACGGAAGTTTGAAGAGGATGTTTCATTATGTAAAGAGCGTGATTCTTTTGAATTGAGTGGTTATGCTATTTTTCAAAGAGCAATCTTTCTTACATTATCTGAGATACTTAAAGCTTGTAAATTAAGTCAAATTGATTCGAAAATTGCTAGTGACATTTTTATTTCTTTTATTAATAATATTTCTCTAAATATTAAAGAGTTAATTTCTGATAAACGAAACTATTGTCAATCCTTTATATTTAATGTTAACAAAATAAATCCTACGGGTGATGTTAGAAAAGGTTTATCATTTTTACTACTTTCAAATTTTTCAAATAACAATTTCACAAAGGCTGTTCTTTCAGATTCATTTGATATGCTTAACCTTGATAGATTTCAACGAGCACTGCTAGAAGAAATGGAAAATTTAGGGTATAGAAGTTTGAATTCATATTTTGATTTATATGAAAAGAGTAAGTTACGTCATTTTAAATCTACTTATGCAACAGATAGAAGTATTGGGGCAGAAGAACGGCAGGAGTTAAGCCAACAAGAACTAATAAGAAAACGAGATGAGAAAGCATACAAAGATGGTGAAATTGCAAAGAATGATATTAGCGGCGAGTTTGAAAAACTTATCCAAAAATTTGTAAATATTGAAACGGAGAAGTCAAAAGTTGAATTACAAAAAGTACTAGGTTCAGAGCTTGATATCTTTGGTCTATCGGGTTTATTTAGTAATGAAGAAAGTATTGTTAATGATGCCGAGGAATAAATTTGGAAATCTTAGTTGTTAATTCAAATTTATTTAAAGATCCATCATTAAAAGAGTTGATGATGGAAGATCTTTCGCAAGTTAATAAAGTGATTTGTGTATATGGTACTGAAGAGGTATTTAATGAAATCGCAAGTGTGAATGAAGGAGGGGTTCAATTACATTTAGGGTTTTCACCATTATCACTTAATGCAGTATTTGGTTTTTTATCCTTTTATGCATTTCATAAAAATTTAGATTCATTTATTAATATTTCTCATTACGATAATGAGGGTTCTGATAGGGTTGAACTTACTCTCTTTAAGGCATTAGTTGCCTTAAAGAATAAAAATGAAAATTACTCAAGCTATTTACAAGGCCTAGAGGATGTTGAAGCGTTTATTGATGATGTGAATATTCCAACTTACAAATCTTCGTTAGATTTAATTAAATATGATATAGAGTTAGATAAATTATTGGTTAAAATATTTAATTATCAGTACCTATATTGTGAGTACAAAAACATTAGAGGAGGCCTCACTAATTCAATAAATAATGAGACCTTATTAAATAAGTTCTATGGATTAGCTAATAAATCTTTTTATAAAGGGGCTCGTTGGAGAAAACTAAAAGATTGTTTAGATCTATATGTTAGTTATAAAAATAACAACAATGAGAGAGCTCTCATTCTATACGTATCACTCTTTTTGTCTATGGCAAACTTTTATAAGAAAATGCTATTTAGTGCTCATGCCTATTTATATTTACTAAGGACGGTGGAGATGATAGCTTGTTTTTATCTTATAAAAAATAATTACATATCTGAACAAAATGGAAAGATGAAAGATTCATACGGTGTTAAAATTGTAGGTGCAGGACCTTTTTTAAATTTGTTAAAAGATTACGGGAAAATTGACAACCAATCAGTGCTGTTTGATCTCTTAGAAATAAGAAATAACTCTTTTCAAGGTCATGGACTATTCTCTCCCACTTTAGATAAATATAATAGTATTTATACAGGGGTTAGGGTACTAATAAGTGAGGTTCTGAATGTAGATGAAATGGAATATTACGGGGAATGTAATACAGTATTTCAATTACAATCTAAACCTCAACTAGAAGAGCACCTATGCAGCATGTTTAACTGAATATTTTATAGGGTATTTCACGTTATAAAGCCAATGAAAGTTGGCATATAGTTTTATGGTTTCGTAAAGCAGCAATACCATCTTCAACATGTGCCGCCCAAGCTGATTGTAGTGCCTTACCTTCCAATTTAGGGTATTTCAATTTTAATACTTGCTCGGTAATTAATTGTGTTTCACCGAGCCAAGTAAACTTATCTAGCACTAAACTTCCATCAAGCTTCTTTTCATCAGCCTCAGTAAACGTAAAACCTGACTCAACAGATCGAAAAAAAGCAATACGAGCTGATACATTGGGCGTAATATCGGTATTACTTTTTAGGCGTTTTAACTGCTCTTCAACGGTTTTGGTTAGTTGCATGCGGTTAGGTAACATTAGGTAGCCTCCACGTAGTTAGCTGTGTTTTTAGATGTATCACTTTGCTGTTTCTTCCAGAAGTAACCTTCAGCTAATTTAGATGCTTTAGTTTCACCGTTAAACTGAATCTCATAAGCATGAGATATGCTATCAGCAAATTTACCTTGGCTAAAGTAGTTTTCATCTACTTCAGTATCAGTTGAGAGAATGATTACTTGATGACTAGCATCAGGGAAGTATCGCTCTATCAATTTGTCTCTATGGTACGAATCTAAACGTCCTAAAGGCGTATCAATAATGATAGGTAGCTTACGACCCGATGTTTTGCCTAGTGCCTCTAAAATGGCTATAGCGTATATTTGTTTTTCACCGGCAGAAAGCTCTTTACGGTTAATGGTATTTTGATGTTCATCAATTAACTCAACATCAAACGTTGTGGTGTTTATGCGCGCTGAAATCTCTAAGTCGTCTTTACGGGCGAGCTTTTGATAGCTTTCTATAAACTCAGACTCAAGCTGTTTAACTCGAATTTCAGTTAATTCAGTCGCAAACTTTTCAAGTAATGCATTGGTATTCTGAGCATTGGTTACTGCTTCAGATACATTATTAGCTGTTTTATATTTGTCGTGAATTTTTTGAATGTCTTTAGCTAACTCTACAGCCTTTTCTATTTCAGACTTAGCGTCTGTTAGCTTGTTATTACGCGCTAATATGGCTTTTGTTTTCGTTTCATTTAAATCAGCTATGTCTTTAAGTTTATCAGCAACACGCGACTCATCTGGTGCACGAGCAATATTTATTGCTGCACCGTCTAAGGCAAATTCAACACTATTAAGTTGTGACTTAAGTTGTTCAAATTCTTTACGTGATTTAGGCGCTGAAACTTCAATTTGGTGAACAATTTGGCCACGCTCTCGCTCTGATAAATCAAGTTGCAATGCTTTTCCTTCCAATGCACTTTCTGTATGTTGATAGTTATTTAAACAGGCTTCTATCGCGCTTTCAGCACTTTGTTTGGCTGAAGGTTCACCCGATAAACTTGCTATCAATTGTGTTTTATATTTTTCAAACTCAGTAAAAAAGGCCTGCTTCTGCTTTGTTTCGGCTTCGTCATCTAACGTTTTAAGCAATCTGCTTAATGTGTTTTTTGCTAAGGTAAGCGGCAGGGCGCTTTCCATTTCTTTACGAATACTCGACTCAAGGTTAGCTTTAGTGAGTTGTAGCTCTTTAACTTTGGCTTCTTCTTGAGATTTCGTTTTAGCCCAAGCGCCACCCAAGCTCATTACATCGTTTTGTGCTTTTTGAATGTCGTTATTAATCGCGTTAATTGGGTTTACTAGATCATCAGCTTTATTAACAAGTGTATCGTAACTTTTTTCATGCGCTTTTCTTTCTTTTTCAAGTTCTACTACTTCATTCTTTACTTTTTCTGGCATTGACGGGCTTTGATATGGTTTCAAAAAAATGTTCAAGTCATTTTTTAAACGTTCAATAACATCAATGCCGAGTAAACGGCGTACCGCTGTTTGTAATACCGCACCCGATTGATCTTCCGCTAAGTCGGCAATTTTTTCACCATCAAAAAAGAATAAATCAGCAACACCGATTGGGATCAGCTCGTTTAAAAATGCTTGGCATTGTTCATAGCCTAATGCAGCTTCTTGTACTTCATTCTTGTATAGTGATAATTTGTCTTTTTGGCCTTTTTTCCAACTGCGAATAACTTTATATTCGTTTTCTTCACCTTGTTGGCTGTAGGTAAACACTAATTCAACAGAGGCATTATTGTGCTGCATGCCATTGCCTTTATGAATTAAGGCTGCCAATTGCTCGTGGTACTCTGTTGTGGTCATATTAAAACCAAACGCTGCACGACCATAAAGTGCGACACGTACACCGGTAAGTATTGATGTTTTACCTGCGCCGTTTAAACCACCAAATAAAATGATAGATTTGTCTGAGGTTGGTGCAAGGCTTATGTCGTTTACGCCGTTAAATACACGGAAGTTATTTAAAGTAAGGCTTTTGATTATCATCTTAAAATTCCTTCTTTAATAACTGTTCAACAGTTGATAGTTTGTCATTGAGTGAACTTATTTCTTCTTGAAAAACATCATAGCCTGCTTTAGTTTGCTGACCTTGTAGCTTTTCTTTAATTTCGTCTAGCGTGCCCCAATCTTGTTTTAAGATGGTGGCTACTTTATTTTGTACGCCGCTACGTCGACTAAGACCTTCCATTGATATTTCTAGGTCTAATAACTTCATTACCATTTGCGGTACAACATTATATTCTTGGCCTAAGTCGGTAAGAATATGAGCACCTTGTTTATCAAACGTTGAGTTGTCGTTATAAACCCAGTTTAAGTCTTTGCCATAAACGCTACGGTAAATTGCGGGTAACGAGTCATCCCAATCTGGCTCATTTGGATCGTTTAACCACTCTTGACGAATAGCATGTAACTCAGGTTTAGTGACTAGCTCAACTTTGTGACCCGCCTCATTAAACTGCTTTTCTTGTACTAATAACTTTCTAAGCCAGCGTTTACGGTATTTCAACCAATACGGTCCAGGCACATGCGCACGCTCAACACTAATGTCGTCGCCTTCTTTAGCACGTTGGAAGTTAACTCGGCCAATGCGGCGTTTATAATTTCTGTATCTATCTTTTTTGGCAATAATATTTGTTTTGGCTAATATATTTCTAAAGATGAGAAGAGGCTCCATCCAACCTTCACCATTTTGAATAAGACTCTCCATTGCTCTGTCTCTTGTTACTACCGTACAAGTCCAGCAGCCAAAGCGGGAGTTACCACAAGATGGCGTGCTATCATCAATAACCATAGGGCATTCGCCTTGGTCAGAAGCATCTTTATATAAGTTCCAAAGGGTAAGGTTTTTAGCGGCCCATGGGTTTTGCCATTCAAGATCGTATTTGTCAGCCCATTTTTTACCAATACCTAGTGGTGATGTGGTTACTTCAAGACTACAGGCTCTAAGTATTTTCCAAACATCGTCCATACTCCAGGTATCAATAGGGGTATATATGTAGGCATTTGCTAGAGTCGTGTGACGCGCAAAGCGTGAGTTTTCAATTTTATGTTTGGCGATAACTTGAGCACGAGATGCACTTTCTTCACTGCGTGAACCTAGCGTTACAATAACTTCATCATGCTGTGATATTTTGCTTTTAATAAAGTCACTAACAGGGTTTATTTTCATACGCTCTGTACACCAACGGAAACTTTTAGTTGGAGCTGGGTAGCCTTTACCCAGTAAACAAGCCCAAAAAGATTGGTTCGCTTCAGGCAGTACTTTGTGCGTGGTAATAGGTAATTCGTCCAGCTTAGCTTGCCTATGTATGGCAGCTAAGGAATCATCTATATGGTCAACGACTTTAGGTGTTTCTACTAAAGTGTCTGATGCCACTAGGAAGATATTCTTAGTACGCTTTTCTTTTTCTAAAGCTAAAACGGACATGTATACAAGTGTTGCGACAGCAGATGAGTCTTTACCGCCACTATAACCAATTACCCAAGGGCGATTATCTAGTGCGTAGGCAGATTGCACTCGGTGGATAATATCTAATAGTTTTTGACTAAGGTGAGGTTCATAATCAGCAACTTTACCGTTTTGATGTTTAAGTTTATCTAAGTGTTTTTTACATTGTTCTGCGTTTAAAACAACTCGTACATCCTTATATTCATCAATTTCACTGATGTTTACCTTTTTTTCTTCAGCTTCTTTTGCTATTTCAGTTGGTGTTTTCTTCACTTTTTTGTAACGGATACCTTCAACATCATCAACATATTGGTTTATTAGATTAACGCACAAACTTAGCGTGTTATCTGCTTGCCTTAAGTACAATTCAGTGTTTAATGTATTTTGATACTGCTGCTGTAGGTGATTATAAAATTCGCTTGTAGAAGTAAACAATTTAACTTTTGGATCATTAATAAGACCTAAGTAAGCTGAAATAGCCTTTTGTTGCTGATCATTAAACGATAAGTTATCTGAGTTACTTTCATTAAATTCTGATAATTTTTGCATGTTATCAGTGATTTTATCATTTTTAGGTATTTCGGAAAAAAATGAATAAGCAATATTTATTAATGATTTAAGTTGAACACTGTTGTGCTCTACTTTAGCTTGTAATGATTTTTTATCCGCCTCATATTTTGGTAAATATTCTTTTAATTTAGGCGGCAAAGTTTTCCAGTTTTTGTATCGTTTGAATCCTGAGAAATACTCGTTATTTACATAATCGAGTTGCTCATCATCTAAGTTGTCTGCTTGAAATATGTTACTCATTTTTGTGCCTGTAATTCTAGCGCACGCTCTTCAGGGGAGAGTGCTAAACCAAGTTCAGTTTTTAATGCATTTGCTACTAGCTGAATATTGATGGTGGCTTTGGATAAGCGGCCTTGTTGGTTAATACAACGGCTTGCAAATTCAGTGTTTGATTTACGCCAATCAATTTTCTCTAATTGCTTTAATGTTTCACGCCATTTTTCTGGCTGATCTGTTAATAAGGTATGGCCCATTGCGCCGAGTGCATGAAGACCAATACCGTGAGCATGTATATATTCTTGTCTAAATTGGTAAGGTGATAGCTCTTTATTACACACCATATTCCACTCGGGAGTATATTTGTAAACTGTATTCCAAAACTCACTTGCTAAAGTTAATTCTTCATCGGTGTAGCTATCTTTCGGTCCCTTGCCCATAAGAGAGCGAGTTGCTTGCTTAATACCACTTAAGGTAAATAGTTTACCGCTTCTTAAGCTGATATTAGATTTTTCCATTTCAGTAAAGCCTTTAAAAGGCATTATGTTCGAAGATAGTTGTCGAGCCACTTCAGAGCTTGGATCTCGTTTGTCATAACAGTCAGCCAATGATGTACTTGGTTTAACGGCATATTTATTTAGATCAACAAACATTTGTTGGCTTCGGGTTTGCCCTTCATCAACAAAGAAGAGCACAGGAATGTTATCTGAGCCTAAGTCAGGGTTTTCTTTTAACGCTAATTCAATTGCTTTACGTCTATGTTGTCCGTCATTAATCAGTATTTGAGCATCGAGAGGGACTTTTAAGGTACCTAAATTTGGCGTGTTATCTAGGCCACTATCTTCGAATGTCACACTAGAATCTACAGATACAGTTAAAGCTGAAAAAACATAATCATTGGGGTTTTCTACCAAATATTTAACCATGGCAGGGATTCTTGATTTGTTTAAGGTACGCTGGGCTCTAAGTTCTGGGGGAACTTCTTCTTCATCAAAAACAAAAATTTTAGGTATCGTGCGAAGAGGGCATGTAGCTATATAAAATGGACGTCCTGCTTGTGTACCTCTTACCGCTGGAAATGAAAAACAATATCCTGAATCTTGTTGGTTATTCATGATTACGCACCTTACGTTAAATTATTACGTTTATATGATATCATAACGTAATAATTATTACGTTAAAATATTTGTTAATGGTAAGGTTATATCGTGGCAGCTTGAATAATAACGTTTTACTGTGGGTAAAACCAGTGTTTTGATAGGCGTTTATTTGATGAACGTTAGTTTTCTTAAGTATTTTTACAACTTGTAAAACTTATTTCCTTTAAGTTTTATTCCTTGATATTTAAATATCTTTTGTAGGATATCCCAATCAGGCAATTGATCTAATGGTAAGCCTTTTAATTGTTTAGTTATTCTATTTTCAAAAGCGTTCTGTTTTTTATATTCCGAGCTGGTGTTTGGTAAATAAATTGATTTATCGTATAGCGGTGGGTAAGGGTATTCATCCCCGTAGAAGAAAAAATCAATGTCTAAATCAAGCAGGCGGATTTTAATACGCTCGGTAAGTAGGGGTAGCGCTTTGTTATTAAAATCATCGTATTTGAGTAGGGTAACTTTACCTGACCGAATATGGACTTTAATCACATCTATATCGTCTATATCTCCATAGAGTTGAATGGCGCAACCCACATATACTCGAATAATTGCAGGCATCTGATTTAGTAAGACTCGGTTGAACGAATATGACTTACTGTGTATTAGCTTTCCGCAATTAAACTCTTTGTATGCGTGGCTACAAGCATCGGCTATATTTTCGGGGGTTCCTACTGAAAAAAGTAATGATTGTGCTAGATCTATGGCTTGGTTATATGATTCAAATAGTGCTTTTATATCGCGTTGTAGTCTGGCTGGCATATGAGATTTGGCTTTACGTTTTTCAAACAAGCTAAGCGAAAAGTAAACGAGAACGTGACTACGACGTTGTTTTTGTGCCTGCTCAAAACTAACTGGGTCCATGGTGGCAGCCATTAATTCAAACGCTTTTTTATGACTACCTATTATGCGACGTAAATTGTCGCTGCATTCAAACTCATCGTTAGCGGGAACTCTTCCTAGTGCTAGGCATTGTGTCCAGAAGTCATCAAATAGCTCACTATGTTTTTCATAGACCGATTTTACTTGTGTCTGTGATGGTAATTTTTTTGGCGAGGGCCTAGTCGTTAATTGTTGCCAAACCACATTGGCAGGTTGCTCATTACGTTGATATTGCCTATTTAAGTAAAACTCTTCTTCGAGTGATCTATCTTTAAAAATAGCAAAGATGCCTTGGCCTAAAGTAACCACTTTAGCTTTAAGTGCTTGTTCAATGTACGATCGAATTTCGGCTTG
>Ga0055584_100006607_pt1 | contig 11370 bp, 9 predicted proteins | sample OSDHelmetaG_FD_58716 | JGI IMG/M metagenome (GOLD analysis project Ga0055584, IMG submission 58716) | Pelagic marine sediment microbial communities from the LTER site Helgoland, North Sea, for post-phytoplankton bloom and carbon turnover... | ecosystem: Environmental > Aquatic > Marine >...
GTCCGCGAGCGCCGGCATCCTCGGCGCGCCTGGTCGAGCGCGACTATATATTGCTGGCCTCCAGTCATGCAGGCGAAGAACGCGACTTCCTGGCGGCGCGGCCTGTCTCCCTGCAGTCCATGCTGGTGATAATCGCTCCGCGCCACCCCCCGCGCAGCAAAACCATCCAGGGCGAAATCGACAGCCTGGGAATGCGCTACGCGGTGCGCAGCCAGGCGCAACCAGTGACTGGGGAAACCGAGGTTTACCTGGCCGACACCCTCGGCGAACTAGGCCCATTAATGGCTCACGCCCGGCTGGTCATCATGGGTGGCTCCTTCGACGACACCGGTGGACATAACCTGATCGAACCAGCGAACCTGGGTTGTACCATTATCACCGGACCTTCGGACAGCAATATCAGCGCCGATATCGGAATGCTAGGTGTCGATCAGGGCGTGCTTCAGGTTACCTCGATCGATGCCTGCTGGAGCGCGATAACCACCTTGCTGGCACAGCCCGAACGCGCGCGTGCGCTGGCGCTCGAGGCAAAGTCACGGCTGGCGCGCCAGCCCGACATCCTGCAGCAGTATCTAAAGGTACTGATGGACTATCTCGATTAACTCGAGAGTAAACATCATTCAATCGAAGTCCGACAATGCTTCGCTGCATTCGAGGCTATATCTACAGGCATGCAAAATCAGATGTTAAGCCCGCGAATCCAGTCATTTTTTGAATTCCAGATATTGTTAAGTTTGACCGGCGCATGAATTCACTGGCCGGGGTGTTTATGTTTTGCGCAGAAGCGATCGCGACTGCCGTTCAGGACTGGTAGCCGTCCATCAGCGCCTGCCAGTCATCTGCATCGTAATGCAGATGTTGTTGGCCATTACGCTTTACCATCGATCGCTGAAATCGATAGAGGGGCTGCCATTGCCAGTCATCGAGTCTATTCATGATGCGCGCCTTATCGAAGTCGACCAGGTAAAAACGATCGCTGGAATCCATCAGAATGTTATCGGAGGTGAGGTCAGCGTGACGTATTCCCGCCGTGTGCATTCGCTTGACCAGCTCCCCCAGCTGATACCAGCATTCTCGCGGCAGATTCTGCCGCTGCAGTCGTTCCGTCATCATCTCGGTATCGTCCAGAAAGGCGGTGATCAGCGCCGCGCGATACCACAGCCCGGAACGGCAGGTGCAGGCTGCAATCGGTTCCGGTACTGGCAGATCGGCCGCGCGTGCTTGCAGTAATACATCCCACTCGCGCCAGGGCCGTGATAAGGATTGACCGAGCCAGAAATATTGGTCGTAGAACACTCTACCGACGATGCCGCCACGGTGATAGCGACGCAACACCGCCTTGCGGCCGTCGAGCTCAATCAGACAACTGCCGCCGCGACCACCGATGGTGGCCTGAAACCCGGCCTTCTGCTGCCAGAATCGAGGATCGAAATGCTCATCGAGGAACTGCCAGTCGACCTCCTCCTGCTGGCGGATCTGGCACTTCGAGGTGATCGATTCAAGCGCCATTTTACCCGATCTCGGCGAGCCGAACCTGTGCCTGCCGGACATGGTTGGCGAGCATGGTCGAATCGTCCGACAGCGCATCCACACTGACCCGACTGATGCTCGCCGGGTAAATACTCGAATCGGACGAGATAATCTTGTGATAATGCGGGGTATAGCCGATCCATTGACCCGTATCCGCGTTGATTTGTTGCTCCCACAACACCTCTACCTGCGTGCCGATATGTCGCGCCAGTTCGCGCTGCTTGAGTTCCGCAGCGAGAACGTGCATTTCCCGGCTACGCGCCTTCCTGACGGCAGCGTCAATCTGCTCTGGCAGCCGCTCGGCCTTGGTGCCCGCACGCGCTGAAAAAGGAAAGATGTGCATGTGGCCAAAGCCTACGCTGGCAATAAAATCCATCGTCTGACGCCACTCCTGATCAGTCTCACCGGGAAAGCCGGCAATCAGGTCTGTGGTCACATTAAACAACGGGATTGCGCGCCGCGCCTGCTCGACTAGACGCGCAAATTCAGCCGTCTTGCAGCGCCGCGCCATGCGTCGCAACACCGTATCGCTGCCGCTCTGAATCGGCAGATGCATATGTGGCATCAGCCGTGGATTCTCGAACAGTTCAAAAAAATCCGGTCCCAGATCCCAGGGTTCGACCGAGGCCAGGCGAATACGCGGAATATCGCTGTGCCGAAGGATGAGTGTCAACAAGCGAAACAGGCTGGATTCGATATCGCTGCCGTAACCACCGACGTGAACACCGGTTAGCGCAATCTCCTGCACACCCTGTAGATGCAGCCGATTGATTTCCTCGAGGATATCCTTCTCGCTGCGACTGCGTTCGTCGCCCCGCGCGATCGTCACAATACAATAGGTGCAGCGGTAGCGACAACCGTCCTGGATCTTGATGAAACCGCGGTGTCGGCCACGCAATAATAATGCATTGGGCGATTCTGCGACCTCCCCCATCACGGTGTCGCCGCAGTCGCCCACCAGGTTCAGCGCCTGCTCAACCAGCTGTTCCTTGCCGAGGTTGTCTACCACCAGGTCAACACCGAGACTGGATTTGACGGCTTCTGGATTCAGACTCGCATGGCAACCGGTCACGACCAGACTGGCTGCCGGATTGCGACGCTGCAGGCGCGCGATTTGCTGGCGCGATTTACGTTCCGCCTGCGCAGTTACCGCGCAGGAATTAAACACCACGAGGTCCGCTTCTTCAGCATCCGCCGTTACCTGATGCCCAAGCTGCATGAACTGGTTGGCCCAGGTTTCCAGCTCGGCTTCGTTAAGCCGGCACCCGAGCGCCTGGAAATTGATATACATGAAATTCGACCTGGAAAAATTTCGCGGATTCTAACAAGAAATCCGCTCGACCGCGTTTTTTTTACTACTCCAACAGTTGCAGGCGCTTCTCGCGGGCCTTTGACAGCGTAGCCGGATCCGCATCCGGCGAAGCCAGCACCTGGTCGTAGAGGCGAATGGACTGACGCGAATTGCCCGTCAGGTGGTGGAACTCGGCTTCAGCCATCATTTGCAATGCTGGCCTTTGTAAAGACTTGTAGATTTCGGACAGGACAAAATATACCTGCTGCTCACGGGGGTACTCGAATTCCAGACGGCGCGCGATGTCGAGTGCAGCCTGGGAGCGGCCCACACTATTCAACAGGCGCAGCAAGCGCATCGACAAAACGTAATCTCCAGGAAAAATATCCAGCAGGTGACGGTAGACCTTTTCAGCTTCCGTTTCTCGCCGAAGTTGTTCGAGGTTCTCGGCATAGGCAATGCCGTACCAGATATTTTCGTTGTTGTCTCGATACAGGGCTTCAAGCTTCGAGTCGGCCTGCTGGTATGCGCGATCCCTGGTCGCTGCCAGTCCCCGCAGGTAAAGGCTACCCTGATCTGGTAGATGGATGTTGCTAACATACTGCAGGTAGTCCTTAAACAGCGAGTAGTCGTCAACCTGGTCGCCACTCCCCGCTTTGTTTTTGACCCGACCAATCGCCTCGGCGATACGGTTGTTGTTAACCGGGTGAGTACGCAAATACTCGATATCGCCAAGCTCACTGCTGCCCGACAGATTTGCCATGATGGTAAAAAACTCGACCATACCATTGGTATCGAAATTTGCCTGGTACATCAAATCGATACCGAGCCGGTCCGCCTCGTATTCGTTCTCACGAGTAAAATTGACCATGGCCTGCTGCCCCCCAGCCATACCACCAAACAACACCGCCGAACCCACTTGCGAATCCACGGTCCCCAGCAACAGGCCTGCAAGCATGGTCAGCATAGTGGCAGTGTTGATCTCGCCACTTTTTTTCATCATGTCCAGCCCGTGCATCAGCCGCACGTGTGCAATTTCGTGCGCCATCACCGATGCCAGTTGGTGCTGGTTTTGCGCGTAAGCAATCAAACCTCGATTGATGCCGATATACCCGCCGGGCAAGGCAAAGGCGTTTACCGCGTCATCGCGCAGAATAAAGAATCGATATTCGCGCAGACGAATACCAAGCCCGATCAGTAAACGATGACCGAGATCGTTGAGGTAGCGATCCAGCAATGGATTGGTTTCGACCAGGCCCGCGGCCAGCAACCGTTCATATACAGATGCCCCCAGGCGAGTTTCTCGCTCGATATTGATCGCCGAATCTTCGCCCAGACTCGGCAGTTCCGAGGAAGCAAGGACATAACTGCAGACCAATGCCAGCAGCGCGACAACTAGCGGGCGCAGCCACCGGCGCCTCTGGCTGGATTGGTGTATTCGCTGCGGCATGTGAAGTGGTTCGATTGGAAAATGGATCATATTAGAATAGTATCGACCCGGTCGTATAGTATTCGTTCCAGAAATCCACATCAAATGCCCAAGATAAAAGAGATAAGCGTCGCCGACCTGGCGCGCATGTTGAGCAATGAGGATCACTTCGATCTCGTCGATATCCGTACCCACGCCGAGATCGATCGCGGCGTGCTGCCCAACGCTAAAGCACTGGCCATGCACATGGTGCCGCTCAAATTGCGTTTCTTCTCCGAATCTCCCAGACAAATCGTCGTCTACTGCCGTACCGGAAGCCGTTCCGCTCAGGTATGCCGGTTTCTCAATCAACAGGGCATCAACAATGTAATCAGCCTGCGTGGCGGCGTTGTTCGATGGGTTGCCGCAGGACACCTGATGGACCTGAAGCCGAGCAAAGTGATCGGCTGAAACCCGGCTCACTTGCGTTTTCAAATGCGCTGTCATATAACAGCAGCCGAGCGTTAACTACCCAATCACAGCAGGAGATTTGCGATGGCCGATTTCGACCACGAACTGGATGCTTCGGGACTAAATTGTCCGCTACCGATACTGCGCGCCAGGAAAGCGCTGGGCAGCATCGAACGCGGCCAGGTACTAAAAGTCATTTCCACTGATCAGGGCTCGGTCAAGGACTTCGAGGCGTTTTCCAAGCAGACCAATAATTCACTGTTATCCTCGGCTGAAGAGGCTGGAAAGTTTATATTTCTTATCAGGAAGCGCTGAACACCCGGCAGCGCTCAAACATTCGGAATCGAATCGCAGAATCCCAATATTTATGGAATTAATGGCATTTGTTGCGCGACAACCTCGAAATTACTCCTTTATTAGGGATATCCTTAATAAATCCAAGTTGTTATTAGTGCATTTGTTTTACAACCATAATAAAATTTAGGGTTTGGCGTAAGCATTCACGCCTTGTGTAAAACGGCATATTAGAGGTCAGTGTGGAATTATCGGGTTCTGAAATAATTATTCAGTTTTTGAAAGACGAAGGTGTCAAGCATCTGTTCGGTTACCCGGGTGGAGCGGTGCTGCATATTTATGACGCATTACAAAAACAGGATGACGTCATGCACATACTGGTGCGCCACGAACAGGGTGCGACCCACGCGGCGGATGGCTACGCTCGTGCAACCGGTAAACCGGGTGTTTGTCTGGTAACTTCCGGACCGGGCGCAACCAATGCGGTCACCGGTATCGCCACCGCCTATATGGATTCGATTCCCTTGGTGGTAATAACCGGGCAGGTTCCCAGTCACGCCATCGGCAGCGATGCCTTCCAGGAGGTCGACGCGGTCGGTGTCACTCGGCCCTGCGTCAAGCACAATTTCCTGGTCAAGGATCTGAACAAGCTTGCCGAAACTCTGAAAAAAGCGTTTTACGTTGCCACGACCGGCCGCCCGGGCCCGGTAGTCGTCGACATTCCCAAAGACATCACCGCGCCGCATATCAAGATCCCCTATGTTTACCCGGAAAAGATCGAGATGCGCTCGTACAACCCCAATTTCAAAGGGCACCCGCGCCAGATCAAACGCGCAGTGGAACTGTTGCTCGGTGCCAAGCGCCCGATAATCTATAGCGGGGGTGGCATTATCATGGGCGATGCCTGTGAGGAATTGCGCACCTTCGTACGCAAGCTTGGATATCCGATCACGCAAACCCTGATGGGGCTTGGTGCTTTCCCCGGCAGCGACCCGCAGTTCATCGGCATGCTCGGCATGCACGGAACCTACGAAGCCAATATGGCGATGCACGAATGCGATGTTTTGCTTTGTATCGGCGCTCGCTTCGATGACCGCATTACCGGTGTCACCAGCAAGTTCTGCCCCTATGCACAGATTATTCACGTCGACATTGATCCCGCCTCTATATCCAAAACGATTAATGCGGATGTGCCGATCGTAGGCGGTGCCAAGCAGGTGTTGACCGAGATGTTGAAGGCCCTCGACAAGACCGAGCAAAAGATTGATGACAGTGCAATCGATGCCTGGTGGAAAAGAATCGCAGCGTGGCAAGCGCAGGACAGCTTTGCCTACGACAGGAACAGCGACCTGATCCAGCCGCAGGCCGCGGTAGAAGAGCTTTACCGGGTCACCAATGGCGACGCCTATATCACCTCGGATGTTGGTCAGCACCAGATGTTCGCGGCGCAATTCTACCCGTTTGACGAACCGCGGCGCTGGATCAATTCAGGCGGTCTCGGCACTATGGGTTTCGGCCTGCCCGCGGCGATGGGCGTCAAGCTCGCGTTCCCCGACAAGGACGTGGCCTGTATTACCGGCGAAGGCAGCATACAGATGTGCATACAGGAATTGTCCACCTGCCTGCAATACAACACCCCGGTAAAAATTATCAACCTTAATAACCGTTATCTCGGCATGGTGCGCCAGTGGCAGGAATTTTTCTACGAGAAACGCTATTCGCATGTGTACATGGATTCGTTGCCCGATTTTGTCAAGCTGGCAGAGGCCTATGGCCACGTCGGCATAAAGGTTGATAAGCCAGCGGATTTACACGACGCGATGAAAGAAGCCTTCAAGTTGAAGGATCGGACCGTTTTCCTCGACATCATCACCGATCAGGAAGCCAACGTTTACCCGATGATTTCGGCGGGCAAGGCCCACAACGAAATGGATATATCGCCACTGCAGCAACAGAAACAGGCTTCGCTGAAGGCCAAAGGAGAACTGGTCTAATGCGACACATAGTCTCCCTGCTGGTCGAAAACGAGGCCGGTGCACTATCGCGTATATCCGGCCTGTTCTCCGCGCGCGGATACAACATCGAGTCGCTGACAGTGGCGACTACCGAAGATCCCACGCTATCACGCATGACCATCATCACCACCGGGTCGGATCGCATAATCGAACAGATTACCAAGCAATTGAACAAGCTGGTCGATGTGGTCAAGCTGCAGGACATGACCGAAGGCAATTTTATTGAACGTGAAATGATGTTCGTCAAGGTCAAGGCCGAGGGCGAATCAAAACGCGCGGAAATACATCGCCTTTCCGATATTTTTCGCGCACGCATTATTGACGTCACCGACACCACATTCTGCATCGAGTTAACCGGTTCCGGCGATAAACTCGACGCCTACATCAGGGCGATGCACGAAACCAGTATCGTCGAAGTGGTGCGTTCCGGCTCGATGGGTATACTGCGCGGTGAAAAAGCACTGACCCTGTAATCCCTTAACGATATTCCAGTTACGACTTTAATCCCACAAACACACTAACCCGACGCTACACGAGGCTGTTATGAACATTTATTACGATAAGGATTGTGATTTATCCATTATTCAGGGCAAGAAGGTAACCATCGTCGGCTACGGCTCGCAAGGCCATGCCCACGCCAATAACCTCAAGGATTCTGGTGTGGATGTCACCGTGGCCCTGCGTGCCGGATCGACCTCGGTGGCCAAGGCAGAAGCTGAAGGTCTCACCGTCAAGAATACTACCGACGCCATTCGCGATGCAGATGTGGTCATGATTCTGACGCCGGATGAATTTCAGCACGATCTCTACGAAAACGAAATCGAGCCGAATATAAAGCAAGGTGCCGCGATGGCCTTTGCCCACGGATTTGCCATCCACTTCAACCAGGTTGTGCCGCGTGCCGATCTCGACGTTATCATGATCGCTCCCAAAGCTCCCGGACACACCGTGCGTTCCGAGTTCGTCAAGGGCGGCGGTATTCCCGATCTGATCGCGATCCAGCAGGATGCTTCCGGTATGGCCAAGGATCTTGCGTTGTCCTACGCTGCAGGAATCGGCGGCGGGCGCACCGCGATCATCGAAACGACCTTCCGCGATGAAACCGAAACCGATTTGTTCGGTGAGCAAACCGTACTTTGCGGCGGTACCATCGAACTGGTCAAGGCAGGCTTCGAGACCCTGGTCGAAGCCGGTTACGCACCCGAGCTTGCCTACTTCGAATGCCTGCACGAACTCAAGCTAATCGTCGACCTGATCCACGAGGGCGGCATCGCCAACATGAATTACTCGATCTCCAACAATGCAGAATTCGGCGAGTACACGACCGGCAACAAAATCATTAATGAAGAAAGTCGCTGGGCAATGAAGGAGTGCCTGGAAAATATACAAAACGGCAACTACGCAAAGAGCTTTATCTCTGAAGGCCAGTCCAACTACCCGTCGATGACAGCCTGGCGGCGTAATAATGCGGCGCATGAGATTGAGCAGGTCGGTGCTCGACTGCGCTCGATGATGCCCTGGCTGAGTGCTAACGCCCTGGTCGACAAGTCGCGCAACTAGTCACATTATCAATGAGTCCCGACCCCCGAGCTCTACTGATGGGTGATCTGGACTAGTGATACTCACGGGCGATACCAATGGACGATAGCAATCCCAAAGAAACGCGCAAGAATATGCCCAGGGGCATATTCTTGCTGCCGAACTTGTTCACCACGGGTGCGCTGTTTTCAGGCTTCTACGCGATCATCGCGGCAATGAACGGACACTTCGAAATCGCTGCCACGGCGATCTTCATCGCCGGACTCCTCGATGGACTGGACGGGCGCGTGGCGCGCCTGACCAATACCCAGTCAGCTTTTGGTGCCGAGTTCGACAGCCTCTCTGACATGGTGTCTTTTGGCGTCGCACCGGCGCTGGTCGTCTATATGTGGTCATTAGTCTACCTGCGCGAAGTATCCAGCTTCATGGGTAAAATCGGCTGGATGGTAGCCTTTATCTACGCCACCGCGACCGCGTTACGGCTGGCACGCTTCAACACCCAGGTCGGTACCGCCGACAAACGCTATTTCCAGGGTCTGGCAAGCCCGGCGGCGGCGGCCGTGGTGATGGGTGCGATCTGGTTCTGCGAAATATACGATATCCGGGGTCAGGACGTGACCTACGGCGCACTGGTTATAACCCTTGCGGCCGGTTTGCTGATGGTTTCAAACTTTTCTTATTACAGCTTCAAGGATCTCGATCTGCGCGAAAAGGTTCCTTTCGTCACACTTCTCGCTGCCGTCCTGATTTTTGTATTTCTATCACTTCGACCCGCCACCGTCCTGTTTTCATTTTTCTTCCTGTACATGATGTCAGGCCCGGTTGTTTCACTGTTTCGCTGGAACCGCAAACGCATGCGCGTGGCCGAATCCAGGCGGGGATCGACACCCGAATCCTGAGATCAATATTTTGCTTGGCAAGCTTTACGGACTTGGCTATATTTTCGGCTATGCACCCCGGCTAGTGCAATTTTGCCCCAAGCCGGCCTGGCAAGGCGATCGACACCAGGACCGACATTCCAGCCACACTCTTTGCCGCAGTAACGCAGACCTGTGAGTTCCTGAAGAGAGGAAACGCAAGGCGCAGTAAACAGGCCTGGATTTCAACACACGAGATAGCGATGACCAAGGACAAGCTCATAATTTTCGATACTACCTTGCGTGACGGCGAACAGAGCCCCGGCGCATCCATGACCCGTGATGAAAAAGTCCGTATCGCGCGTGCGCTGGAGTTGATGAAAGTCGACATCATCGAAGCCGGCTTTCCCATCGCCAGCGACGGTGATTTCGCATCGGTCAAGGCGGTTGCCGAAGTCGTCAAGGACAGCACGGTTTGTGCACTGGCACGCGCCAAGCAGGTCGATATCGAACGCGCTGGCGAAGCGATCAAGCCCGCGAATTCGGGGCGAATCCATACTTTCCTCGCGACCTCGCCGATCCACATGCAGCAAAAATTACGCATGTCCCCGGATCAGGTCGTCGAAGCCGCAGTGGCGGCCGTGCGCATGGCGCGTCAATACACCGATAACATCGAATTTTCACCTGAGGATGCGGGCCGTTCGGAACCCGATTTTCTGTGCCGCGTGATTGAAGCGGTGATCGCTGAAGGTGCGACTACGATAAATATCCCCGACACTGTTGGTTACAACCTGCCGCACCAGTTTGGCGACCTGATCCGCGACCTGATCGAACGGGTACCAAATTCGGATAAGGCAATATTCTCTGTGCACTGCCATAACGATCTCGGCCTTGCGGTCGGCAATTCTCTGTCGGCGGTGATAAATGGAGCGCGCCAGGTCGAATGTACGATTAATGGTCTGGGCGAGCGCGCCGGTAATGCCTCGCTCGAGGAAATCGTGATGGCGGTACGAACCCGTCAGGACGTATTCCCCTGCGACAGCGACCTCGATACCACGCAGATCATGAATTGCTCCAAACTGGTATCCGGGATTACCGGTTTCAGCGTGCAACCCAACAAGGCAATCGTCGGCGCAAATGCCTTCGCCCATGAGTCCGGCATTCATCAGGACGGCGTGTTGAAATCGCGTGAAACCTACGAAATCATGCGCGCCCAGGACGTTGGCTGGAGTACCAACAAACTGGTGCTCGGCAAGCATTCGGGTCGCAATGCCTTTAAATCGCGCATGGCGGAATTAAACTTCCCGTTTGACTCAGAAGAAGAATTGAATGAAGTATTTGCGCGCTTCAAGACACTGGCAGACAAGAAGCACGACATCTTTGACGAAGATTTACTGGCACTGGTGAACGAAGCCACTTTCGAAAACGAAAACGAGACCATCAAGCTGGTCAGTCTGCGGGTATGCAGTGAGACCGGTGAAGTGCCGTGCGCAACCATCACACTCAACATCGACGGTAGCGAGCAATGCTCCGAGGCCACCGGTGATGGTCCGGTCGATGCCTGCTTTAAGGCGATCGAAAAGCTCACCGCAGTGGGCGTTGAATTGCAGCTCTACTCGGTCAATGCGATTACCACCGGCACCGATTCGCAGGGCGAAGTTACCGTCAGGCTTGAGAAAAATGGTCAGGTGGTCAACGGTCAGGGCGCCGATACCGATATTGTCATCGCCTCGGCCAAGTCTTACATCAATGCGCTCAACAAAGTCATCAATAGCGGTGGCCGCACCCACCCGCAGCGCGGGGACGTATAGGGAGCCTCTGATCAACTCATGAACCAACATTTTGCGCCCAAAACATGCAACCTCTGCGTTGTGGAACCTGCCAATAGCCGGTCCAAAGCCGTTCCCATGAGCGGGCCCCGGGCCGTGCGCGAAGCGAGTGCTTTGGGTCCTGGCGGCGTTTCAC
>Ga0055584_100006608_pt1 | contig 11370 bp, 8 predicted proteins | sample OSDHelmetaG_FD_58716 | JGI IMG/M metagenome (GOLD analysis project Ga0055584, IMG submission 58716) | Pelagic marine sediment microbial communities from the LTER site Helgoland, North Sea, for post-phytoplankton bloom and carbon turnover... | ecosystem: Environmental > Aquatic > Marine >...
GATGGTCGAATTCTGGAAGCGCTGGCATATTACAATGACGCGCTTTTTCATGATGTATCTTTACTCTCCAATCGCGCTGTCGATCACTCGACAGGTGATGGAACGCGGATATTCCGGCATTCCCGCATTCACCTTAGCGATCGCCGTCCCCATTGGATTGACATTCCTTCTTTCCGGACTTTGGCACGGCGCGGCCTGGACCTTTGTCGCCTTTGGCGCGGTTAATGCCGTCGGGCTAATCACCAACCATGCTTGGCGCCAAGCAAAGTTACCGCCATTACCGTCCCTGGTCGGTTGGCTCCTCACAATGACGACCGTCGTTATATCCTTCGTCTATTTTCGTGCCGAAAGTATCGAGAATGCGCACGCAATTCTGCTTGCCATGGCGACCCCACAAGACATCATTCTACCAAACTGGTTAGCCGGCTTCGCGGTTCATTTTGATTTGCCTTGGCGCACGTTGGACTTCTTTTCAACCGGTACCTATACCCTGCGTTTAATTGTTTGGATTGGGCTTCTATTTATAATATCCGTGCTACCGCTAAACCGGACCACGGCACCGAATTTGATCGCGTCTTCCTGGTCACACGCCTTTCTAACGGCGGCATTACTGTTGATCTCTTTTGGCCTTCTCGATCGACCTCAAGCCTTTATTTATTTCCAATTTTAAAGCGACGAGATGACTAATCACTGGAAAAGATTTCTAATATATCGCTTGCCGATGGCGATATTTGCGCTCGTGGTGATTGTCGAAATTATAGCAACTTTGCTCTCGGACACCCCACAACTTCGCCATCCGTTGGATCGTCTGATTTTGTCGATGACGTCAATCGAGAACGGCGGAGATGTCGTCCTTATCGGGGATAGCGTAACCCAAGATGTTGCCGGTCAATATGCCCTCGCTCCCGGCAATCGAATCGTTAATCTGACAACGAACCAAGCGAGTGGAATGACGGGAGCATATCTCCTTCTTCGCCGACATATGGAAATCAATCACCCACCCCGGCATATCGTCATCGCTGCAACCCCTGAATTTTTCGGCTATTCGCCAACTCCTCAGACCGCAAGAATATATTTGAGTAGCGTCTTTACGACACCAGAAGAACAACGTTATCTAAGAACAATCGGATTAGCGTCTCCCCAAAAAAAAATCTGGAAGCCTGCTATCCTCGAAATTGAGGATAGAATTTTCAATCGTGTAACGAACCTCTTGTTCCAAAGCTTTGCCTCCAACAACATCTCATATCTATCACCGCCCTCGGAAGCTCCGCTAGAGGCTCCGGGAGGTAATGCCGCAAGCCATGCGGCAATGGTGTCTCGACTGAGTTCGCCTTTGAACATATCCAAAAGCGCCCGGCGCGCGATTGAAGGAATATGCGCCCTCTCTCGTTTACATAATTTCAAGCTGCACATCATAACGGCACCGACCCCAAAAAGTGTTCATCTCGAATGGGAATCCGACAGTCGCGTATCGAAGTTTCGAAATTTAATCGGCAAGATTGCAGGGCCAACTTGCCAAAATGCCACCATTACCGACATCAACGAGATTGCACGGTTCCCAGACCACGCTTTCCGCGACTCTGATCATCTACGCCGGCCCGGTTGGGCGACTTTATATGCACGAGTCCTGCGCGACTTTATCGCTGAGCTAAAATAATACCTGGATGGATGGCTTAAACACGTCCACTCAGCTTCGGTAACCGATACACCGCGGTCAATCCACTCAATGCAGTTTGACATACTCGTAATCGACGGCTTGATTGTTGATGCCGCGGTCGGGCGGCGCGATCCAACCCGCTATTTTGCCGGGCTCCGTCACCTGATGCATCAAGGAGCGAATGTAGCCCCGGTCTTCTTCCGTCGGCAGCCAGCTCGAAATTTGGCGGTCGTATTCGGCTTGCGGAATGATATTCCCTTGCGGGTCCGTCGGGATGCCCACCCAACTGCCGATGCCGCGCCGAAAGCGGCGGCTCGGCAGGCTCAGCTCGACGTCGAACCCGGCCCGCTTGATGGTGCGGTTCCAGCGAGTCAGACCGACCATGCAGTCACGGATATAACCTTCGCGGGTGATCTCGTTCATGGCATTGCGGGTCGGCACTTCGATCTTCTCCACGCCGCCGTCGGCGCCCGGACCTTCCAGCATCTCTATCGTATCGGTGCAGAGGTGATCCTCGAAGCGGCCTTCGTCGGGGCGGCCCTTGATGCCGCTCGCGAAATAACTCGCGGCGTTCGAGGATTGCTCGGACCCGAATAGATCGAGCGAAGACGTGAACCAGAAATTGATATACCGCTGGACCGTCGGCAGATCGATCACACCGTGTCGGCGCAACAGCTCGGGATCATCGCTCTTCAGTTCCTCCATCTTCTCGAGCGCCCGGCGGATCACCCGGGTGACACCGGTCTCGCCGACGAACATATGGTGCGATTCCTCCGTCAGCATAAATCGGCACGTCCGGGACAGCGGATCGAAGCCGGATTCAGCCAAGCTCATCAGCTGATACTTCCCGTCCCGGTCGGTGAAATAGGTGAACATGAAAAAGCTGAGCCAATCGTCGATCGGCTCGTTGAAGGTCCCGAGTATACGGGGATTGTCGACGTCACCGGAATGGCGATGCAGCAACTCTTCGGCTTCCTCTCGGCCGTCGCGGCCGAAATGCGCGTGCAACAGATAGACCATCGCCCAAAGGTGCCGCCCTTCCTCGACATTTACCTGGAAGAGGTTCCGCAAGTCGTAGAGCGAGGGGCACGTTAATCCCAACCGCCGCTGCTGTTCGACGGAGGCGGGTTCAGTGTCGCCTTGGGTCACGATCAACCGGCGCAACGTGGCGCGATGCTCGCCCGGGACCCGTTGCCAAGCCGGTTTGCCGTATTCGTCGCCGAAACCTATTGTGCGGTCCTGCTCCCGGTCGGCCAAGAATATACCCCAGCGATAATCGGGCATCTTCACCTTGCCGAAAGTCGCCCATCCGGCAGAGTCGACGGAAGTCGCCGTGCGCAAATACACATCCGATGTCTGGAAGCCTTCCGGTCCCAACTCCTTCCACCATTCGATAAACCGCGGCTGCCAATGCTCCAACGCCCGTTGCAAGGCGCGGTCATTGCCGAGATCGACATTGTTCGGAATTCGGTCCTGATAGTTGATCGCCATGGCTCTAAATCCTTTTCCAATCGAACTCGGCCCGGCTGCCGGAACCGAATAGTTTTAAGGCGCCCTTCTCACCGACCGCATTGGGTCGGTTGAATATCCAATTCTGCCAGGCGGTCAGACGGCCGAAGACTTTCGTCGCCACCGTCTCCGCTCCCGCGAACCGCAAATTTGCCTCCATGCCGGTCAAGGCGTCGGGGGACAGGCTCGCCCTTTCCTCAAGCGCGATGCGGACCTCATCTTCCCAATCAAGCTCATCTGGCGCGAAAGTGACGAGCCCGAGCTCAAGTGCTTCTTGAGCGTCCAGCACGTCGCCGATCCGATTGTCGAGCGCTGCCATGCGCTCGCCGTCGTCGTAAAACCGCGCGGCGAGACGCGTCATGCCGTTCGCCATTTCGTAGCCACCGAAATTCATACGGCTAAGCGCGACCCGTGGCGGCGTTCCGTCTTCCTCCGCCAGGTCGAGCATGTAGCCGCGGTCGGCGGCCAGCGCCAACTCGAACAGCGTTCCGGCAAAACACGACCCTTCCTCGATGAGGGCGAAAAGACTGCGCGACGAGACGTCGAGGCGCGATAAGGCACGGCGCAAGAAACCGATGACTTCGCGCACGAACCAGTCGTCCGCGAAACGCTCCATCGCCGCGTCGCAGGCCAGCACCCGCGCGGCATCGCCTTCGGTTTTCAGCAGGAAAGTGCCGATCTCCGTGTTGTTCGTGCGCAGCATCAAGATCGCGTCGTCAAGCTCGCGCGCCATCGCCAGCGGCCACCACATGGCCCCGGCGGCGTGGATCCCCGCAAGGTCTTCCGGCGCGTCGTCCCGCGGTGCGCGCACCGTAATCATCGCGGCGCGCTCGGCAGGGTCGATTGACGCTTCGACAAATTCGTAGCGATATCCGCTCTCATCCGACGTGCCGTTTAGCGGCGTCAGGGCAATTCCTTCTGCGTCTCCGGGCCGGTCGCTCTCCGCCGCGAGCGCGATGGCGCGGCTCCGAACCTTGTCGGCGAAACCGTTCGGCGCCGCCACTTCATCGACAAAGCCCCATTCCTTGGCGCGCCGTCCGCGCAGGCCTTCCGCACTTGTACAAAAAACATCGGCAAGGTCGCGGCGAACCTTTCGCTTGTCGACGAGGCGGGTCAATCCGCCCGTGCCCGGTAGGACGCCGAGTAGCGGGATCTCCGGCAGGCTGACGGCGCTGGAGCGGTCGTCGAGCAGGAAGATTTCATCACACGCCAAGGCCAACTCGTAGCCACCGCCCGCCGTCGTTCCGTTGCAGGCCGCCAGGAACTTCAATCCCGAACGCTCGCTCGCGTCCTCCATGCCGTTGCGGGTCTCGTTCGTGAACTTGCAGAAATTCACCTTCCAACCGTGATCGGATTGGCCGAGCATGTAGATATTCGCGCCGGCGCAAAACATCCGCTCAACGCCACTGGTGACCACGACGGATCGCACCTCCGGATGTTCGAAGCGGATGCGATTGAGCGCATCGTTCAATTCGATATCAACACCGAGGTCGTAGGAATTAAGCTTCAGTTTGTATCCCGGTTGAATGCCGCCATCCTCATCCACCGCGAGCGTCAGTGTCGCGACCGGCGGGTCGATCGAGAGTGTCCAATGTCGATATTTCGACGGGTCGGTCTCATAGACAATCATTGCAAATCCAGTCCTATCCCCTTGCGCCTAAATTTCGCGCGCAATCGGACATGCATTATAATGCATGTTTAACTTCCGGCAAGCTCATCCTTCATCACATTTTGCGCTAGTGAGAATACGTTATCCGCGCTCTCCACAATGGATTGGCCGGATGTGTCGCAGGTCGCCAAGGCACGCCCGTATGCGGATTCCCGGGCCGAAAGTATTTGCCGAAGATCGCGCATCGCCTCGCGGTTATCCGCCATCGGCCGTAGATCCCCTTGCGCCACCACGCGCGACATGTGTTCTTGCGGCGTCGCCTGGATCCACATTGTATGCGTTCGCGCCAAGAGCGCCTCGAACGCCGTATCGTTGGCGACGATGCCGCCGCCGGTGGCAATTACAACTGACTCATGCTCGTCCAGTACGCGCGCCAGGCACCGGGTTTCATAGCGCCGATAGGCGGGTTGACCGGCCAGTGAAAATAGATCGTCGAGCGAGCCGCCATAATCCGCCTCGATAATCCGGTTTAATTCAACGAACGGAAATCCCAACCGTTCCGCCATAATTCGGCCTAACGTCGACTTTCCGGCACCGCGCAATCCAATCAACCCGATGCGTTTCGCGCGTCCGCCAATCTGTCCGTCTAGCGCCTTCTCGCGCAGCCAATCGACCACTTCCCGGAGGTCGCTTTCTCCCATGCGGGAGATCAGTTCCCCAGCTTCGCGTTGAAGCGGCACATCCACTGCCGCATCCCTTAGCAAAAGGTCGATTGGCATCGCCATGGCGTCGGCGACGCGCAAAAGTACGAGGACCGAAACATTGCCGCGTCCGGCCTCAAGCTGTGCGAGATACCTTTCGGAAACGCCGGAGTCCTTCGCCAGGATTTTCCGCGTCATGCCGCGCGCCGCGCGGGCGGAGCGAACTCTCTGGCCCAATCCGCTCAGGAATATCCCGCCTTCATCACCGGCGCGATCGGATGTCTTACTGGGTCCCACTATTGCCCTTTGCTTTACATGCCTTAAACATGAATTATAATGCATTTTCAATTCGAGGCCAACTATCAACGCCGGGCCTCATGGCGATGGGACAAAACGGGACACACGGGACATGGCTTCGGAGATCAGGATACTTGTCGGCACGATGACCGGCACGGCGGAGCTCTGCGCCGAGGAAATGTGCGACTCTTTGGAAGCCGCGGGACATGTGGCGGAAATGATCTTAATGGACGATCTGGAAGCAGACGTCTTCGATCCGGACGTTGCCTATATTATTTGCGTCTCGACCTACGGCCACGGAGACGTTCCGGACAATGCGAAGAAACTTTACGAATCCTTGCAATCGCAAAAGCCCGTGCTTTCGGGCCTGCAATACGGCGTTTTCGCGCTCGGCGATATTACCCATGGCGAAACATTTTGTTGGGGCGGTATTAATTTCGATAAAGTGCTGACCGAGTTGCAGGCAACCCGTATTGGAGAGATCGTGAAAAACGACGCGACGTCCGGCGACCTCCCGGAAGATCAAGCAGGCGAATGGGCCGCCGAATGGGTTAAGCTGCTGGACGTATAAGGCTCACGTCGAAGCCGAACGATATGAGACACCGGGGAGGGTAAGACATGTCGGACGAAATGCTCTATAACGCCGCCGCCGATCTACTGGACCGAAACCTAGATGCCGGTCGCGGCGATAAGACGGCGTTCATCGACAGCAACGGCAGTTATAGCTATGCCGACGTGGCGCAGCGCGCCAACCGGGTCGCCAACGCGCTGACCTCCCGCGGCATTGAGCCCGAGCAACGGGTCGTCCTCTGCATGTCCGATACCATCGATCTGGTCGCGGCTTTTCTTGGCGCAATCAAGGCCGGGATCGTTCCCGTACCGATCAACACGAGGCTCACCGAAAAAGACTACGCCTATATCGTCGACGATAGCCGGGCGATGGGGCTTATTCTGTCCGAGGCCTTGCTGCCTGCGTTCAAGGGGTATCTGGAGTCTCATTCCCGACTGAAGACGGTTCTGATTTCCGGCACGGATGCGAGCGGGCATGAGCTGTTGTCGGATGCGATGGACGCCGCCGGCGACAGCTTCGAGACGGCACCGACCCGGCGCGACGATATGTGCTTCTGGCTCTATACCTCCGGCACGACAGGCATGCCCAAAGGCGCGGTGCATTTACAGGGCAGTATCATCGAGACCGTCGACCTCTACGCCACGCCCACCCTCGGCATTAACGAGAAAGACGTCGTCTATTCGGCGGCCAAGCTATTCTTTGCCTATGGGCTCGGCAACGGGCTCTCGTTTCCGATGGCGGCCGGCGCCACCACCGTTCTGCTGGAAGGCATGCCGACACCGGATGCAGTCGGACAGATTCTGGCCGATCACGGTGTAACATTGTTCTTCGGCGTGCCGACCCTCTACGGCATGCTGCTCGCCAGCGACACCTTACCGGGCGAAGGCCATCACAAACTCCGCCTTTGTGTCTCCGCGGGCGAAGCGTTGCCGGGCGAATTGCTGCGCCGTTGGAAGGAACGCACCGGCGCCGACATATTGGACGGTCTCGGCAGCACGGAAAGGCTGCACATCTTCCTCACCAATCATCAGGGCGATATTCGCGCCAACAGTTCCGGCAAAGCAGTGCCCGGTTACGAGCTGCGCCTGGTCGATGATGACGGCGCTCTCGTGAGCGACGGCGAGCTGGGACACCTGGAAGTCGCCGGTCCCACCAGTGCCGTCATGTACTGGAATCAACGTGAGAAGAGCCGCGACACATTCAAAGGCCAATGGACCCGAACCGGCGATAAATACACGGTCGATGGCCAAGGTTATTATATCTACGGTGGCCGTTCCGACGACATGATGAAGGTCGGCGGTATCTACGTCTCGCCCTTCGAAGTCGAGGGCGCGTTGCTGGAGCACGACGCCGTATTGGAAGCCGCCGTTGTCGCGCATCCGGATCAGGATGACTTGATCAAACCAAAGGCCTTCGTCGTCACCGCGGCCGGACATGAAAGATCGGAAGCGCTCGCGGACGACCTGAAGGCCTTCGTGCGCGAGAAACTCGCGGATTACAAATATCCCCGTTGGATCGAATTCCGCGAAGAGTTACCGAAGACGGCGACCGGCAAAATTCAGCGTTTTAAATTGCGACAGTAACCGTTCCCCCGACCGCTACCCTATGCCTCGAAGGCCAAGGTTAAACATCCGCCGAAATTCGCCGAGCCCTTCGGCTTTCAATACGAGAGCCTGCATCTCCCCGCAAAGGCCAGCTAGATTTTCAAATCGTTTCATACCTTCGGCAACATTCGCCCGGTACTCAAATATCTGATTCGAGGCCGCGATCCGTGCCATTTCCGGCGGCGTAATCAAGGGCGCCACAAGATGGAATACGTCTTCCATGATACCCTCGAAGCTGAAGCCGGGATCGGTAATCTCCGCAATTCGGACCAAATGCTTGAAGGCGTTCTCAGGGCTGATGCAGGCCTCTATTCGATTGTAGAGGCAGTTTTGCATGGCCCAAATCTCTAGCGCCAAGTCGGTGTATTCGGCATCTCCGTCGTGTAATTCATAGCCGATTTTTCCATCAACCTCCGAGCCCAGCGGTTCACGGAACGCTTCCACACTCAGTTTTTCACCCGATAAGATCGATAAAAAAGCCGCCAACCGGTGTATATCCAGATGCCGGTTGCGAATATCCAGCGGTGGTGAATCGGACCTCTCATGCGCCATCGCGGCACGCATCGTGTCGTCGAAATCCGATAGATCCCGATTGAAGAAGAAGGAGTTCGAGCGGTCCATCTCCAGATAATCGTGATCCGACAGATGCTCGGATAACACAGTCGCGCCAATCAGGTTCGCTTCAAACAGTCGTTGATTTAAATCGCGATAAATCGACAGATTTAGAACCACCCGGCCGGACGCCAGAATATTGTGATAGTTCTGGTCATACACATAACCGTCACCCAAGCTCGAATAATAGGTCCCGCACTTAATCTCTAATTCCATAGCCCTAATTCGGCGTATCGCAGCGGTGAGGCGCTGTGCTCTATCGCCAACGAAATAGTGGGTATAGGGAAAAACAATATCGACATTGGGTCGTGCGGGTTTATGCATCAATGTCTCCGCGTCTCGAATCGAAATGGGGCAAGCGGAGGGAAGCCAATTGATTGCCGTATCCGGTTCGTGCGGTAGAGAACACCGGTGCGCCACATAGAGTTTTTGGAAGTAAGGTTTCACCCGCTCGACAACATCCGTGCGATGGTGCGTCTCCGGCACAAACGCGTGCCGAGGTATCCGCGGGTTGGAAAAAATTCTTTTCAATTCAGCTGATTGACCAATCGCCTCGAGCAAGAAATCGGTCAGATTGGATTGCCACCACCAGCCAATGGCATCGGCGGTGGCGCATTTCTCCTGAATTTCCCGAAACGGAAGCTGTCTCTCATTCTCAAGCGGAATGAGAGACAGCTCAAAAGGATTCTTTGGCGAGACGCGAGACCAATCCTCGCCCAGAATACGGGCTTGGTGCGTTCCGCAAATCAAAACAATCTTCATGCTTCCCGCCGTTCCGATTCACTCGAAGCCATCGTGATGAAAACGCCGGAATATCCAAAACAGCCGCGGCTCAGCTTACTTTATCGACTAGAAATTCCGAGAAATCCGGCTCGTGAGTCATCGCCCAATAATCGACAAGCCGCCATGGCATAACAGAAACCACACGGCCCCGCGCGTTCCGATAATAGGTCGACATCCCAGGGTGGGTCCAGATCATGCCTTCATGCTCGGCATCGACACGGCGGACATATTCATCGTGAACGTTCTGATGGACATCGATGGCCGAGATCCCGTCCTCGATCATGCCGGCGAGGCAGCCGGCGATATAGCGCGCTTGGCATTCCGCCTGAAAGATGGCGCTGCCGCCATGCCCAAGCCCCGTATTGGGTCCCTGTAAGGTAAACAGGTTCGGGAAACCCGGCACGGTGATGCCAAGATGAGCCGAAGGATTGTCATCCGCCCAGACGTCCGCCAAGTTGCGTCCCTCGCGTCCCGTCACGTTGAGCCGCGCGGTCATCAACGAGACCTTAAAACCGGTTGCCAGGACGACAATATCGGCCTCCCGTAATTGTCCACCGGCGGTGACCACACCCGCACCGTCGATGCGCTCGATATCGTCCGTCACTAATTCGACATTCGGTTTCGTGATCGCCGCGAACCAGCCATTGTCGAGCAGGATACGCTTACCGTAGGGTGGATAGGTCGGCAGGCATTTCGCCAGAAGATCCGGACGACCCGCCAATTCCTGCTCCATATGCTCCGTCATCTGGATACGGTGACGGTCGTTGGCGCGGTTGAGAGAACGCTCCGGATGTTCCCAATTCGGGTCCTTCTTCAATGTCGGCAACAACCCGTCGCCATAGCGCCACAACATGGCGAAGCGGAACCAAGCAGCATAATAGGGCACCTTCTCCAGCAGCCATTGCGCACCGTCCCCGATGGGATCGTGATAGCGCGGGATCGGTCGCGCCCATTGCGCGTTTCGCTGATAGACCGTGAGCGAGGCAACCTCCTCGACGACCGTCGGCACGATTTGCATAGAGGAGGCGCCGGTGCCGATGATTGCCACGCGCTTGCCCGCAAGGTCCAAACCGTCCGGCCATTCCGCCGAGTGGAAGATCGGCCCATCAAACGTGTCGGCGCCCTCGATATGCGGGACGGAAGGTAGGCTCAACTGCCCGATGGCGCTGACCACGGCCATCGCCAGTATTTCTTCGGGGCCGTCGGGGCCCTCCGCCAACACGCGCCAACAATGTGCCCCCTCATCCCAATCCGCCTTGACCACGCGGGTGGAGAGCCGCGTCTTCGCGCGGATTCCGGCCTCGTCGGCGCTGCGCACGAGATAGTCCTGCAACTCATCGCGCGGCGCGAAATAGCGGCTCCACCGATAACGCGTCCCAAACGAAAACGAATAGGCATGGTTCGGCGTATCCACCCCGCAACCGGGATAAGTATTCTCGTACCAAGTACCGCCGACCTCATCGTTTTTCTCAAGGATCGTATAGGACACGCCGAGCTTTTCGAGGTTCGCCGCCAGGGCGATGCCACTGGCTCCGGCCCCCACGATCAGAACGGGAAGATGGTCGCGCACATGCGTCGGCTTCTCGTCCCGCCAATCAACTTGGCGCGAACACAGCCCCATTTCCTCCCGCATCATCAACGCGTATTCCGGCGGCACGGCTTCGCCGAGACAGCGGCTCATCATCTCGACCATCAATTCATCGCCAGGATCGTCGATGGCGGGGGTTAGTTCGGGTGATGAGAGCAACTCCACCGCTTTCGCTCGAATTTCCGCCCGCCCCTCTTCCGAAATTCCGGCGCCTTCGTCGGCAATTAGATTGACGTCGCGCTTCGGCAGATACGGGTCGGAGAACCAACGCCGGTCCCCCGTGAGATGAAAGATCACCATCAACAGGACCCGCAAGTCGGCCTCTTCCACCGCTTGCGAAAGGCGGTCGGCGGGAAGTGGTGTCCAAGTATCGCTCATCGCATCGTCTCCTATGGCAACAGGTCGCGTTCCTTCATCGCCCGCGAAATCAGGTTGCGTT
>Ga0055584_100006609_pt1 | contig 11370 bp, 8 predicted proteins | sample OSDHelmetaG_FD_58716 | JGI IMG/M metagenome (GOLD analysis project Ga0055584, IMG submission 58716) | Pelagic marine sediment microbial communities from the LTER site Helgoland, North Sea, for post-phytoplankton bloom and carbon turnover... | ecosystem: Environmental > Aquatic > Marine >...
TTGAAGAGCGTGGTTACACTGCTCTGACCATGCTGGTTATCACGGGGCTGGCAGCCGGCTCAATTGGCACATACGCAATTAGTCGTTCCGCCTACTTGAGTTACGCAACAACCTCGCTAATACCGCTGACAACCATACTCTTGCTTCAGGAAGAAACCACATTACAAACCTTTGGGTTTATCGTGTTTATTTATTATTTGTTTCTCTCTGCGAGCATGTTTCGCTTAAATAAAATGATGAAAAATATCGTCATGCTGCAGTTTGAAAATATTGACCTATTGCATCAGATCGAACACGAAAAAGACACAATAGCTAAACTGAATCAAGAGCTCTCATTAGATATTGAGAATCACATCGATAATGAAAAGGAACTACTGAGTGCAAAAATCAAGGCTGAAGGGTTGGCTGATAATTTATCCAAGATATCAGTACAGGATGCCTTAACAGGTATTTCCAACCGTCGTGGTTTCGATGGTTTTCTTTCCAACGCATGGGCAAGAGCGATTAGAAATGAAAGCCCTGTCTCGCTGATATTTTGTGATGTCGATTACTTTAAAGATTATAATGACTTCTACGGACATCCTGAAGGCGACGAAGTATTAAAAAATATCGCTAACACAATTGAATCACGTTCGCGTAAAGGTAGTGATTTGGCTGCTCGTTATGGTGGAGAAGAATTTGCTATTATATTACCGGATACAAAATTTGAAGTGGCATTGATCGTTGCAGAAAAAATCCGAACAGCGATTCAATCCTTAAAAATTCCACATGAAAAATCCAGCGTTAATGAATATGTCACCATCAGTTTAGGCGTGGTATCTATGCTCCCGCTTAGAGGTATGGATAGTTCAGCTATTGTTAAACAAGCCGATCAGGCTTTATATACCGCAAAAGAAGCGGGGAGGAACCAGGTATATCCTCATGCATTATAGAAAAAAATGTTTTGAAAGTTCAGTACCGCATACTCACTAATCTCGATTTAAATTCTGCAGCAGGTAATTGTTTATCTAAGAATCAAGATAAATTTTAAATATATTTTATTAACCGAATTTAAAAAATATTTCTTAAGTTAATGGAACTGGTAATCAAACTTAATTCTTCCGGCAAAACCTCTTTACAAAATCAGATTGCCGATAAAATACGTAAATTGATTGTTAATACAAATCTTCAACGAGGAAGTAAATTACCTTCAACCAGAGAATTAAGTGAACAGCTACGAGTTTCTCGTAATACTGTAAAAGGGGCATACGATAAACTGCTGGACGAAGGCTACATCGAATCAAAGCATGGCTCGGGAACATATGTATCCTCATCAATTCCTGAACTTTCTATAGAGAAAAATGCAGCACATAGCCCCAACTTGAAAAATTATTTGCCCGTTCATCTTTTAAAAAAATCACATGCCAGTGAAAAAAAGTTGTATCGGCTTGATTTAACAGAACTAAAATATGATTTCCAGCTTGAACGCACTGATCCTGAGTCCTTTCCTGTTAAAAACTGGCAACGCATAATCAATCAAAAGCTTAAAGACGCACCACAAAACATGGCTCGCTACGGTGAACCCACTGGCTTGCCGGAACTTCGCGAAGCAATTGCACAGAGAATTGCAACTAGCCGGGGTATTAATGTTGAGCCAGAGCAGATTATTATTACAACAGGAATCCAGCAGGGTTTGAATATCGTATCCCACCTGTTTGTTAGAAATGGAACAAAAGTGGTGCTGGAAGCTCCCGGGTATCGCGGTGCCAGTTATTTGTTTCAAAATTATGGCGCCGAACTAATTCCAGTCCCGGTTGATGAATTCGGTGTGATAACCGATGAGTTACCCAGAAAGGAAATTGGCATTGCTTTCATCACGCCTTCCCGTCAATTTCCCCTAGGCGGGACTTTACCAATGGAAAGGAGACGAGCGCTGCTCAACTGGGCAAACATGTCTGGTGCTTATATTATTGAAGTCGACTATGACAGCGATTTTCGCTACGAAGGTATGCCCTCTCCCGCAGTAAAGGCATTGGATGAACAACAAAGTGTTATTTACCTAGGCTCGTTTTCCAAATCGATAGGCCCGGGCCTGAGATTAGGTTACATGGTTATGCCTGCAAACCTGATTGATAGTGCAAAAAGTACAAAATTATTACTAGATTACGGTTTGCCCTGGCTGGACCAAATTGTTCTTTCTGAGTTTATTTCGAGCGGAAGTTTTGAAAAATATTTGAAGCGACTGCGTCGGTTATATAAGACAAGGCGAAATAAAATTATAAACGCTATCAGCGACCATTGTGATCCAGCCGATATAACGGGACGGGAATGTGGCACTCATTTGATTTGGAAACTGCCTGAAGGAGCTATACATGCTCCCGAACTACAAAAACAGGCTAAGAAACACTCAACGGGTATTTATACTCTTTGGCAGAATTCTATTTCCAATTGGGAGTATGAAGATGACAGTCACCGATTTGTATTGCTGGGCTATGGTGCACTGCAAGAAAAAGAGATCAGTGAAGGTATGGAAATAATTACTGATATTCTGCGTCAGTCGTCGTAAGCTCCAACTTGTTTATGTCAAAATAATAATAATTAATTGGTACCAGTTCTTTTCCCAAAAGTGGGACTAAAACTTATATAAGAAACACTCTATATTGACTGGTAATTAGCTATTTTAACGAGGAGGCTCAGGAAATGTCAGCACAACTAAAAGAAACTCATCACGGTGGTTGCCCACACGATTGTCCCGATACTTGTTCAATGGTATTCGAGGTAGAGGATGGCAAATTAACAGGTGTTCGTGGCAATAAAGAACATCCAATGACGCGTGGTGGACTCTGTGTAAAGTTAAAAGACTACGAAAAAAGACATTATCATCCCGATCGTCTCCTCTACCCTATGCGCCGTACTGGTCCCAAAGGCAGCAAAGAATTTGAGCGTATCACCTGGGATGAAGCACTAAGTGAAATCACTGCTAAATGGAAAGGTATTATTGAAGAGCATGGCTCTCAAGCCATAGTGCCTTACAGCTACCTCGGACATCAGGGCCTTGTGCACGGACTCAATGGCGGTGACGCTTTTTTCGCCAAACTCGGTGCAACTGTAACTGAAAGAACGTTTTGCGGAGAAGGTTCAGCCACGGCCTGGGTATTAACCCATGGACCCAGTGGTGGTGTCTGCCCGGAAAGTTTTGTGCATTCCAAATACATAATTATCTGGGGATGTAATAGTGTAAGCACCAACCTGCATCACTGGCATTTTGTTCAAGAAGCCAGAAAAAAAGGTGCCAAAGTTGTTGTCATCGACCCCTATAAGTCGCGTACAGCCAAACAGGCTGATTGGCATATTCCTGTAAAACCAGGGACTGATGGCGCCTTGGCCATGGCGATGATTAACACTATCATTGAAGAAGGTATCGGTGATCAGGATTACATTGATAACTACACACATGGTTATAAAGAACTCGCAGAGCGCGCCAAAGATCGTACGCCCGAATGGGCTGAAGGCATTACCGGTATTCCTGCTGAAGATATTCGTACTCTTGCACGCGAGTTTGCAAAAACCAATCCCGCTGCGATACGCGTTGGTGTGGCAGTAGAAAGAAACTGGGGTGGTGGTCAGGCTATTCGTGCAATCTGTTGTCTACCATCATTAACAGGCGCATGGCGTGAAGTAGGCGGTGGTGTTTACCAGATGACATTCTGGGAACATCCTTACAAACTGGATGTTATCTCCCGACCTGATCTTATTCCTGAAGGCACACGTGTTATTAATAATCTACAGATTGGTCGTGCCCTAACCGGCGAACTCGAGATCGGAGATACACCAATCAAATCCATGATGGTCTGGAACTCTAACCCAGTCACGCAGGCACCGGAAGGTGACAAAATAGTTAAAGGTTTGGAGCGGGAAGATTTATTTCTTGTTTCGGCAGAACACTTCATTACCGATACTGCTGCCTATGCAGACATTGTTTTACCTGCATCGATGGGCGCTGAAATGGAAGACATTATCTTGTCCTGGGGTCATAACTATTTCACTTATAATGCGAAATGTATTGATTCACCCGGAGAAGCTTTATCTAACAATGAAATTTTCCGACGTCTCGCTGCATGCATGGGTTTTGAGGAAGATAGATTTAAGTGGTCAGATTCAGAATGCCTGGAAAACTATATCGACTGGGATGCCCCAGCCTGTGAAGGTATTGATCTCGACTACCTTCGTGAACATGGCTACGCACGAATGAATATCGGTACCGCTGATGATCGTGCACCGCATAAAGAAGGTAATTTTCCGACACCTTCAGGCAAGTGTGAATTCTTTTCAGAAACAGCCGCCAATGGTAATTTTGTCGTGGCGCCTTTTCGGCAAATGTATGAAGCATTCCAACCCGGTAATGCGGAGCCATTAGATAGCTTACCTGATTATATTCCCTCGAAGGAAACTCCGGAAAGTAACCCTGAGTTAGCCAAGAAATATCCTTTAAATATTATTGCGCCCAAGAGTCACGGCTTCCTGAATTCCTGTTATGCCAACGTGGATAGCAAGATCAAGGGACAGGGCGAACAGTTCGTAATGATTAATGAAGTCGATGCCAATGCGCGTGATATTAAAGATGGTGCTACTGTTCGCGTCTTCAATGATCGTGGTGCTTATGAAGCAGTGGCCAAAGTGTCTGATGATGTCAATGCCGGTTTAGTCGTAACAACCCTCGGATACTGGCGACAACTAAACAAAGGTACAGTCAATGTTGTTTCATCTGCCGACTTCGCTGATATGGGACATGCCCCCAGAGTTTTCGATAGTCTGGTAGAAGTTGCCGCTATTTAGGTTCTAACTTAACCGGAAGCAGTTTACTTAAGGTATTCTGCTTTCGGTTTATCTTTTACAGGGCTAATTTCATGAGTTCAGATAAAATATTTATTTACGCAGAATTCCAGGTTTCCATTCCCTTCGATCAAATCGACTGGGAACCCATTAATGTGAATATGAAAAAATTCGCAGGCTTGAAGTCAAAAACCTGGCTTAGTGGTGTTAGCAATAACAGTGTCGGTGGATTCTATGAGTTTGATTCAATCGAAAATGCGCAGAATTATATTGATAACCTTCTCGTTCCGGTAACCAAAGAATTGAATGGTAATTTGTCTGTAAAGCTATTTGATGGAGACGTCGTTAAAAACGCCAGTATTGGTATGGACTCTCCTTTTTACCAAGCTTAGCGTAGTGCTTTTAGACTGCAGGTCTCGAAACAACTTCTAGCCTTCTTTGTTCTTCTTAAAATGCGTAGATTTGGCTTGTAACGAGTCATGAAGACCGTATACTCCTGCCAAATCGGTCAAAATAAAGTCTGACCAGCATAAGCTTACCGCTTCTCGTTTTCACACCCAAAGGCAACACCATGAGCAATACTGAACCCAAAATCCTATCTTTTGATGATCTGTCCTTATCGGAGCCCATCCTAAAAGCGCTGAAAAAAGTAGGCTATGAAACACCCTCACCTATTCAGGCGGAAATTATTCCTCATGTTGGACAGGGAAAGGATGTCATCGGTCAGGCCCAAACGGGTACTGGGAAAACGGCAGCATTTGCACTTCCTTTATTATCGAAAATTAATCTTAAATTAAGTACCCCACAGATTCTCGTGTTAACACCAACACGTGAACTTGCCATTCAGGTAGCCGAAGCTTTCCAGCGTTATGCTGCCTTTATGAAAGGCTTTCATGTCTTACCAATCTACGGTGGTCAGGAATATGGTGTGCAGTTACGCCAGTTAAAACGCGGTGTTCACGTAGTGGTTGGTACACCGGGTCGCGTCATGGACCACATGCGTAGAGGTACACTGAAGCTGGACAAATTGACTTGTCTGGTACTCGATGAAGCAGACGAAATGTTACGTATGGGATTTATTGACGATGTTGAATGGGTGTTGGAACAACTTCCCGAGAAACGTCAGATTGCCTTATTCTCGGCAACCATGCCTGCGCCTATTCGCAAGATTTCGAAAAAATATTTGATTAACCCTGAGCAGATAACCATCAAGGCGAAAAGTATTACCGCCGATACGATTAATCAACGTTACATGCTGGTTAATGGCAGAGAAAAACTTGAAGCCCTGACTACAATCCTGGAAAGCATGACTTTTGATGCGATTCTGATTTTTGTTCGTACCAAGATTGAAACCGTAGAGTTGTCAGAAAAACTTTCCGCACGTGGTTATGCCAGTACTCCATTAAATGGAGATATTTCACAGAAGATACGTGAACAAACTGTGAATAGATTAAAAGCCGGAAAACTTGATATGTTGATTGCGACAGATGTCGCCGCTCGCGGACTTGATGTTAAGCGAATAAGTCATGTCATTAATTATGATATCCCAAATGATCCGGAAGCCTACACACATAGAATAGGACGGACCGGACGAGCTGGCAAAGTAGGCGAATCCATTCTGTTTGTAACACCGCGCGAACAACATCTGCTGCGTATGATTGAAAAAGTGACCAGCAAAAAAATTGAACGCATGTACATGCCAACGGCTGAGTCGATAAATCAGGATCGTACACAACGTTTTAAACAGCGTCTTGGCGAGACTATCAGCACTGATGACACCTCTCTATTTCGTTCAATCATCGAAGAATTTCAGACCGAGTCAGGTCATTCGGCGCTAGATATTGCCTCTGCCTTGGCAAAAATCTCTCAGGGAGAACAACCCTTCTTTGTGAAACCAAAGAACGAGAACCGTAAAGATAAATCACGTAATGACAATAGAGGTGAACGTAAAGTCCGGTCAGACGGAGATAAAACACGAAACGAACGACCTGAAAAACGCCCACAGACTAATACAGATAGAAAAAAACCTGCTGAACGCTCAGCCAAACCGGTCGATCCAAGATTATCTGCACCCGATCGTGATATGGAACGTTTCAGAATTGAAGTTGGCAATAAACATGAAGTGAAACCAAATAATATCGTTGGCGCCATTGCTAATGAAGCGGGCGTTGATAGTCAATATATAAAAAATGTGACCATCAACGAAGAGCATACTACCCTGGATTTACCAATTGGAATGCCACGCGATTTATTTCGTGAACTGAAAAAAGTCTGGGTAGCAGGACAACAACTACAAATTACTCGTCTTGGCGAAAAAAGATCTGAATCGACCAGGCCAAAAAATAAAAAGGATAAAAAGCCTTCTAAGGACAGGAAAAGAAAGGCTAAAAAAATAGATAAGAAAAAAACCCGAAAAACCAAGCCTTCGCCTGCAGCATAAACAAGACCTGTAGCTCATAAAAAAGGGCGCGGAAATAATATTTCCACACCCTCAATATCTTAACTCAACACATTTAGTCAGTGCGTTCTGTAATCTCCAGAAGATGATAACCAAACTGTGTTTGTACAGGACCGTGTACCTCATTCACTGCACCACTGAATACCACTTCATCAAATTCTTTAACCATTTGTCCCGGACCAAACTGCCCAAGATCGCCACCACTTTTGCCTGATGGGCAAGTAGAATGTTCTTTTGCAACATCCGCAAAATCGGTTCCATCCAATATTTGTTGCTTCAATTCGTTACACTTTTCTTCTGTCTCTACCAATATGTGTCTTGCACTCGCACTTGCCATCCTGAATCTCCCATGTATATTAAAAGTTGGACTTAAATTAAGTTCGCATTTAAACATCTTACTCTCTTGTTGGAAACCGCAAACAATGAAATTCATTAATATCAGCGAAGCCGGAGCACCTGAAGTACTCAAATTGGAAGAGCGCGAAACGCCTTCAGTCAGCCAGGGCCAGGTATTAATCAAGGTTGAGGCCGCAGGTATTAATCGCCCTGATGTATTCCAGCGCCTGGGGTTTTACCCTCCGCCTCCCGGCGCCTCTGATATTCCCGGCCTGGAAATATCAGGTGAAGTTGTCGAGAAAGCTGATGATGTCAGCTGGCCCCAAGTAGGAGATAAAGTGTGTGCGCTGGTAAGTGGTGGTGGATACGCTGAATTTTGTAACGCAGACGCAGTCTTGTGCTTACCGATTCCAGAAGGTTTTAGTTCGGTTCAGGCGGCGGCCCTTCCAGAAACATTCTTCACTGTCTGGAGTAATCTCTTTGATCGGGCTCAACTTGTAGCGGGAGAAACAGTATTAATACACGGTGGTAGTAGTGGTATTGGTACCTGTGCCATTCAGATGGCAAAAGCCTTTGGCGCAAAGGTATTCGTCACTGCCGGGAGTGATGAAAAATGTCAGACCTGTTTAGGGCTGGGTGCAGATTTGGCGATCAATTACAAACAACAGGATTATGCTGATGTCTGTAAACAGGCAACTAATGGTCACGGTGTCGATGTGATTCTTGATATGGTGGCAGGTGATTATATTAATAAAAACATAGACCTGGCCGCGGCCGATGGTCGTATAGTAATGATCGCAGCGCTTCAGGGCTTTAAAGCTGAAGTTAATTTTCAGGCTTTAATGCGAAACCGTGTAACACTGACTGGATCGACATTACGGCCCAGATCAGTCGAATTTAAGGCAGAAATCGCCCAAAACCTGCAAAATAAAGTCTGGCCTTTACTCGCATCTGGCCAGATTAAACCGGTAATACATGCCGTTTTCCCCCTGGCTGAAGCGGCAAAAGCACACACTTTGATGGAAACCAGCACCCATATCGGCAAGATTATTCTTAGCGTATAAGTCACTCACTGGTTTTATCTATCGCGTTTTCCTTCTATAATTCGCCGCTTTGTCGGGCTTATGCCTTATTTTTGATTTAAGGAAAGGCTCTTATTGCCGAATAACAATTCTGGAGAATGTAGTAAATGGCCAAAATTATATTTATCGAACACAACGGTAGCGAACATGAAGTCGAGGCTGATAACGGTCTGAATATTATGCAAGCCGCAGTCAATAACGGCGTACCTGGTATTGTCGCCGAATGCGGTGGTGCCTGCAGTTGTGCTACCTGTCACGTACAGGTCGATGCTGAATGGTATTCAAAAATTGAAGCACCATCAGACATGGAAAACGAAATGCTTGAGTTTGCTATGGGTTATAAAGAAAACTCGAGTCGATTAAGCTGTCAGATTAAAGTCAATGATGAAATGGATGGCATTGTTATTCGTACTCCTGAATCGCAGTATTAAGCTCGCAGTTTCCGACGAGACTCTATCTCGGAGTCTCGTCGATTTCCTTACGTTTCATCTTTTGGTCCCTACTCTAATCGTGCGGACTAAATAACAATCTTGTTTACCCGACGCGATCATCTCGACTCTCTCGCCATTGGCCTGATGCTGTTACTGTGTTTTCTTTGGGGCTTTCAGCAAATCACTATTAAAACGGCTAACGCGGGTATTCCGCCCATTATGCAAGCAGGTATTCGCTCTATTATCGCTGTTATCGCGCTGAGTGTGTGGATGTTCGCGCGAAAGATTCGCCCTTTTCAAAAAGACGGCACTTTACTCCCGGGCATAATTTCCGGCTTGCTGTTTTCTATTGAGTTTGCCTTTATGTACTGGGGTCTGGCCTATACCTCAGCATCGCGAGCGGTAATTTTTGTTTATCTGGCACCCTTTGTGGTTGCGCTTGGTATTCACTGGTTTATACCAAATGAACGACTAAACCGTAATCAATTTCTCGGTATGGTGTTGGCCTTCACTGGTATTCTTGTTGCGTTTGGAGAAGGGTTTACGATACTCACAGGCGAAGAATGGAAAGGTGATCTTGCGTGTGTATTCACCGCAATCTTCTGGGGAGCCACTACGGTGCTTGTGCGAGCCAGTAAATTATCAACAATAGAACCCAGTCGCGTACTGTATTATCAGTTATTGGTTTCCGCCGTGATATTAATTCCAATTTCAATGCTCTTTGCGGAGCCTGGTATTACGCAGATAACGCCGCTGATTATTGCCTGTCTCGCTTTTCAGGGGCTCATTGTCGCTTTCTTCTCTTATCTGACGTGGTTTTGGTTGGTTGCCCGTTACCCGGCTGCTCGGCTGTCTGCCTATACCTTTTTTACGCCATTATTCGGCGTCATATGCGGCGTACTATTTCTAAGTGAAGAATTCACACTGGGAGTATGCATTGCGCTGGTACTGGTAACAGTGGGTATATATCTGGTCAATCTGAAAGCAACAACAGCTAAGTAATAAATTTCGTCTGCACCCGCCTGATTTTGCTTACAGTACATCCTTGAGCTTTTGTAAATCAGAATATCGCGACGGAATATCGTCTCGATCTTCTGCCATTCTCAAGTCACGTAATTTGCCCAATGATCTGATTAAGACTGGTAGAGGTGGGCCACTGGCGGTTAAATTCTCTTTCTGCGTTTCGGGTATATTAACGGCTGGCTTTTCAATATATTTGTTCACTAATTGATCATGATGGAAGGCATAGGCCCGGCCGTGTATGTCACAAACTTGCATAAACATGCGTAAATTCTTCTGAAATTGCGGCAGCGATTTACATCTGTCTTTTTCGTCAAGAAACTCATCCATAAAACTTGTTTTGCCGATTGAGTCCTGCAAACGAAGTTGTTCTGACTGCGGCATATAGGCTTCCTTATCCACCATAATATCGAGATAGAAAGGATCGTCGCGGGAACACAAGCCGAGTAACAAGTCGATTTCATTTATCGCCGCGAAGTCACCCGCATTCGCCCCTCGATAATCGCGTCGACCAATACGATACGGCTTGTAATAAGGTCGTACGTTAAAGAAGAAACGATCAACATCGAGTTTCTTATCAAGTATTTCATTAAATTTGAGCACTTCTTCCAATGCACTTTTTGCATCATTAAAAAGATATTCTGTCAGGGTATGTGTCACACCAAAGCGCATAGCTCTTTCAAGAGCATCTGAAGCTTTCTTATAAGCAAGCGTTCCCAGTGTGTTGTAATCGATGAAAATATATTCGTCTTCCAAATGTGTGAACGTTCGGTAGACGCCATTTTTAGCGCGATTATAAATACCAAGATGAGTCGCCATAAAGCGAGGTGCTACACCCAGGGCCGAGCCGAGTTGAAATGAAATCGTTGATGCATCAGCCAAAGGTGAGTAACCACTCGCAAGTGGTGTATCACATTCATGACGACGACAGGCGGCCATATACATCCCAACATTTCCGAGAAGATAAAAACGCTCATCGTAGGTAGACGGAATATCGTCGGCATTTTTGAGGATTGTGGCAATCAGCGCATTACCTTCATCCAGCAATGACTGTTTTAATTTTTTGGAATGTTCATCATCGACAATAAGCGTTTCTTTGGACAGATAGTATTCTTCCAGTTCAGTATTAATATCCAGAAAACGCTTACGTATCCATTCATCAAAGCTTTGAATTGACGACGACATAATAAAATCTCCAACATCAGGGGTATCTAAAATAGCCGAGCCAATA
>Ga0055584_100006610_pt1 | contig 11370 bp, 8 predicted proteins | sample OSDHelmetaG_FD_58716 | JGI IMG/M metagenome (GOLD analysis project Ga0055584, IMG submission 58716) | Pelagic marine sediment microbial communities from the LTER site Helgoland, North Sea, for post-phytoplankton bloom and carbon turnover... | ecosystem: Environmental > Aquatic > Marine >...
CCTTTCAATTGAATATCACGGCGTACATTATCTAAGTCTAGTACTTCACCCAACAAATGAGCTCTGCCATCGCCTAACTGTGGATTGAAGTGGCCAAATTGATGACCTGAATAAGCAAGTGCTATTGATTCAGCACCAAAAGGCAATTGATTACCTGAACCATATTGAGACAACAACATCGGATCATTTTGTATATTCTCAGGTATCAGTAAATGATTTGCTAGCGCTTTATTCCATAACAAGAGTGTGGGTGATACAACCTTTTCAGGTAAAGAACGTTGGAAAAATTGTTCACCTAACTTAATGTACGAATTGGAAAATTTCATTCGTTTACCTTTTATTACTCTGATTATTCTTCAGGTATAATTTAATCATGGTGTGTTAGCATTTCATCATATTTAGCTAAAATACCTGAATCGATTTGAGGATTCAAAGTGCTAACAATATAGATAACCAATGAACATGAAATGAAACCTGGGACTATTTCATACATTAATGAACTTAACGATTGCCCGTCAATACTAATTGGAACATAAATCCAAAACAATACCGTTGCAGCACCAGTGATCATGCCTGCTAATGCGCCATTTCTAGTCATCTTATTCCAGTACAAACTACCAATAATTACTGGACCAAAAGCAGCACCAAAACCAGCCCACGCATTACTAACCAAAGACAATATTGAACTATCACGGTCATAGGCTAAATAAATAGCCACCAACGCAACAAGTGCTACCGAGAATCGACCCACTAGAACCTGCTGCTTATCACTTGCATGTTTGTGTAAAAAGGTTTTATAAAAGTCTTCTGTTAATGAGCTTGATGTCACTAATAACTGTGAAGAAATAGTACTCATAATTGCCGCTAATATTGCTGCTAAAAGAAAGCCTGCAATTAATGGACTAAAAAGGATTTGGGATAAAACAATGAAAATAGTTTCGGGGTCATCTAGTGCTATCCCTGTTTTGGCAACATAAGCAATACCTGCAAATCCGGTCGCCATAGACCCAATAATAGCAACGATCATCCAACTCATTCCGACCCTGCATGCTGTTGGCATATCTTTGACGTGTCTAATTGCCATAAACCTTACAATAATGTGTGGTTGACCAAAATAGCCTAACCCCCAAGCCATTGAAGAAATAATACCAATAGCACTGACTCCACTGAAAATATCTAATAAATCAGGGTTAATTTGGCTAATACTCGTTTGTACTTCTCCTAATCCGCCAACTTGATTAATTGTTACAATAGGCACTAACACCAAGGCAACAAACATAATACAGCCTTGTACAAAGTCAGTTAAGCTTACCGCTAAAAAGCCACCAAAAAGTGTATAAGCAACAACCACACCCGCTGTAACATATAAACCAACTTCATAGTTTAAACCAAAAGAGCTTTCAAAAAGCTTACCTCCCGCAACAATACCACTTGAAGTATAAAGGGTAAAAAACACAATAATTACCACAGATGACACTATACGTAGCATGCGAGATTTATCATTAAAACGATTTTCGAAAAAATCAGGCAGTGTAATAGAATCATTAGCTACCTCAGTGTAAGTTCTGAGACGCGGAGCAACGATTAGATAATTTAAAAAGGCGCCTATCACTAAGCCTATCGCTATCCATAAACTACTCATTCCTGAGACATACATAGCACCCGGTAAACCCATTAACATCCAGCCACTCATATCTGAAGCGCCAGCAGAGAGTGCAGCAACACTTGGGCTTAAACTTCTTCCTCCGAGCATGTAACCAGAAACATCACTCGTTGATTTTTTATAGGCATAAAAACCTATTCCTAACATAACAATAAAATATAGTGCTAAAGAAATTAACGTACCCAATGCCAAGCGATTTCCCCTTTTTAATTTAATAAAATTATTTAATGTCAATTATGATTAAACATTTTGACACTACGCTACCAAGAACTTAGGCAAAAATATACCTTAGTAGTGATTATTCCTAGAAATAGAGAAATTTACCAATTAATCTGTATATACATAGATAATTCTTGCAGAATCTTGCATCTTCAACAATAACAGGTATATTTATTAGTAATTGTTTTTACTATAAAGATATTGCTCAAACTATGTACTTTTACGCCGCTAGACAGCCTATTTTAGATGCGAAGAAAAACCTCTATGGTTATGAATTACTATTTCGCGACAGCATAAATAATGTTTTCCCTGAAATTGATGGTGATGAAGCAACAAGTAAAATGATTGAAGCAAGTAAATTCAACATGGGCATTAATGACTTTACTGGGAATAAACTTGCGTTTATCAATTTCACCTTAGAAACCTTGACTCAAGGTTACCCTGAAATGCTAACCAATGAAGAAGTAGTTGTTGAAATACTTGAAACGGTTAAACCCGGAAAAAAATTATTAGGCATTTGTAAAGATTTACATAATAAAGGCTATATCATTGCATTAGATGATTATGAGCACCAAAGTGTTTGGGCGCATTTTTATCCATTTATCAAAATAATTAAAGTAGATTTTAGACAAACAGACTTTGAAGAAGTCAAAGAAATTATTGAAGCAATTAAAGACCACCCTCATATTGATTTACTGGCTGAAAAAGTAGAAACCTATGAAGAATACCATCAAGCATTAGAACTTGGGTTTAAGTATTTTCAAGGATTCTTTTTTGCTAAACCTGAAATGGTAAAGACTAAAAACTTATCTCCTTCTCAGTTAGCAATGGCTGAATTATTATACGAAACCTCTAAACCAGAATTAGATTTAGTCAGTATTACCGGTGTTTTTGAACGAGATGTATCACTATCTTATAAATTACTACGCTATGCCAATTCAGCAATATTCAGACGCCGAAGTGAAATATCAACAATTAAGCAAGCATTGGTCATATTAGGCTCAAGCGAATTAAAACGTTTTCTTGGGTTAATGTTTGCGGTTACCGCAAATCCAGACAAACCCACAGAATTACTCAAGGTAGCAATGACACGCGCTAAGTTTTGTGAATTAGTCGCTAAAGACATGAAATCACAAGTTGATGGTTCTATAGCTTTTTTAACAGGCTTATTATCTATGATAGATGCTATTTTAGATGAAAAGTTAGATGTTGTTCTTGAAAAACTGCCTCTGTCAAAAGAAATTAAAGACCCTCTACTTACTCGAAAAGGTGTAATGGCAGCAATTATAAAATTAGTTGAATTTATTGAACATGCTCAGTGGGAAAAAACTAATTTAGTGATGGAAAAACTTCATTTAGACAAAGAGCAAGCAGTTAAGCATTACAACACTGCACTTTCTTGGGCTGATGAACAGAGTGATTTAGCAGGGTAATCTGATTACATAATTTTAAATTTAGATAATCTTTAAATGTACTAGTTCTAAGTCACCCTGCTCACTAGCTCAGGGTCACTTAAACTGAATAACTAGAGATGAATTGACAACTAGAAACCTTGTGGGTTTTCTGACTGCCAACGCCAAGTATCTACAATCATCGTACGTAAATTTCTCTCTGCTTGCCAACCCAATAGATCCAACGCTAATTCAGCGTCAGCATACACAGTTGCTAAATCACCTGCTCTTCTAGGGACAATTTTATACGAAATATCCTGACCACTGATTTCTTTAAAAGTATTCACAATCTCTAATACCGAAGTCCCGTTACCTGTACCTAAGTTAATTGCTTTACAACCTTCTATTTTATCTAAATTTTGTAGTGCTTTAACATGGCCTTGTGCTAAATCAACCACATGAATATAGTCACGTACACCCGTTCCATCTACCGTATCATAGTCATCACCAAACACTTGCAGTTGAGCTAATCTACCTACAGCTACTTGGGCTACATACGGTAATAAATTATTAGGAATACCATTAGGGTTTTCACCTATTAAACCTGATTCATGCGCTCCTATAGGATTAAAATAACGTAAACAAATAATAGACCAATCTTTATCACTTTTTGCCAAATCAAACAAAATATGTTCAATCATTAATTTTGTTTGGCCATAAGGATTAGTTGCCGATGTTGACATGGTTTCATTTAACGGTGAAACATTGTCTCCATAAACAGTTGCGGAAGAACTAAACACAAGGTTTTTAACGTTATGCTCCGCCATGACTTTAAGTAAAATAATAGTGCCAGAAACATTATTATAATAATAGCTAAGTGGTTTTTCACTCGACTCACCAACCGCTTTATGACCAGCAAAATGGATGACTGCATCGATACTGTGCTTAGTAAACACTTCATTCATCGCTTCATGGTCACAAATATCAGCTTTGATGAAAGTCACAGTTTTACCTGTTATTTTGGTGATTCTATCAAGTACTTTAGTGGACGAATTTGATAAATCATCTACTATAATTATATCTTGCTTATCAGCTAACGCTTGTAGTTCCACAATTGTATGACTGCCAATATAGCCAGTACCGCCTGTAATTAATAAACTCATGTTTTATCTTCCTTTAAACTCGTGATGTTCCAATACCTAAATTTTAGGCGTAATATTTTGACACAGCATAAAAAAAATCGCTAAGCATTTCTTGCGGTAACGCATTAATACCTGCCGCTGCAGCTCTACCACCACCTGTTGGAAAACTAGCACATAAATCACCTGCCCCCTGCTTATTGTTTAAAGGCGCTCTTAAGCTTATTGTGTAACCGCTATCCGCGTTTAATGTTAATACGGCATGCGCTTTATCCGGTGAGCTATTAGCTAACTCATTACCAAAAACACCACTTACTCGTCTAGCCCATGGCGCATCGGCTAACTCTACGGCTTTAAAGCGTTTGTTTTCAACCAAGACATCGGCATTTTTAGCTTGATTCATGTCAGCTAAATAAGCTTCTTTTAGCTGAGTAAAAACTGATCCTTGTTCACTAATTAACTCAAAAGGGTCAACATAGTTTACTAATTTATTAACTAAGTCCGTAGGGTGAAAATGTAAATCTTCTACATCTCGACCATAACCGTTATAGTTTATGTACACACCCAATTCTTTTAAAAGTGATTGTTGTGTTGGCGTCAAATTATTTTTTTCTGCAAGTGCTTGTGCAGACGCTTCCATATTATCACCAAAAGCTGCTGCGATAGCCCATGTCACAAACTCTCCCTTCAGATAGTTATTAACTAAAAGGCTAGTACAAATATTTGCATCAGTATTAATTAAAGTTGTTAAATACGTTGAAGCAGGAATATCTCCGGTGCGATGGTGATCGACATAAAAAACATTTACCTTCTTTTCAAGTAATTGAATTAAAGCGTCACTATTTTTCTCTAAAGAAATATCTAATACGGTAACAGTGCTTGCTGTATTTACATCAACTTGCTTAAGTAAGCTGATATCACGTTTTACACCCGTAATCAGTGTTGATTCTTTAGGTTGCTCTTCTGTTTGAGATAAACGAAGTTGTAACAACGCAATAATGCCATCAGCATCACCGTTAAATACATCATAATGCATAGGGTTAGATCTCTTGGTTTGTTGTATTGTTTGTACTGCTTGAGTTAGTTTCTTTGGTTTTGTTTAGCTCGATAAAGCCTTGCTCTGCTAAATAATTTACAATTTGCTTTGCACAATCCTGTATTGATTGCTCAGCTGTTTTTACATGAATTTCAGGGTGTTGAGGCACATCATAACCTGAGTCTATACCGGTGAAGTCTTTAATTTCGCCTTTGCGTGCTTTTTTATATAAACCTTTGGGGTCACGTTGTTCACAAACACTTATAGGCGTATCAATATACACTTCTATAAATTCACCTTCGGCTAATTTTGCTCTAGCACCTGCTCTGTCTTCACTAAAAGGAGAAATAAAAGCGGTAGAAACAATTAAACCCGCATCAAGAAATAATTTTGATACCTCTCCAATGCGACGAATATTTTCAACTCTATCTTCATCACTAAAGCCTAAATCACCATTTAAGCCATGACGAACATTATCACCATCGAGTAAATAACTGTGACAACCTAGTTCAAATAATAAGGCATCAACTGCATTTGCAACCGTTGACTTACCTGAGCCACTTAACCCGGTATACCAAAGTAAGCATGATTTTTGTTGCTTTATATCTGCTCGTTGTTCTTTCGTTATATGTTGTTCATGCCAAACGGTATTTTCTGTTTTCATTATAATTACTCAACTTTAAATTTTACCGAATAAATATGAAAAGCGAACGGAAAAAGCCTTTCATGATTTTTCTTTTAATTAAATACTCAGCTGCCTTTTAAAAAGGAAACATTAAGGGGATCATCAGCATTACAGTTATACTGTAAACAATCGAAATTGGTAACCCAAATTTCACAAAATCAGCTAATTGATAATTTCCTGCGTTATACACCATTACATTTGTTTGATAACCGTAAGGACTAATAAATGACCCGCTAGCAGCAAAAGCAACCGCCATAACAAAAGGAATAGGATCTACCCCGAGCCCTAACGCAATATTATAAGCAATAGGGAATGTTAAAGCGGCAGCTGCGCTATTCGTAATCAATTCAGTCATTATTAAGGTTAAAACAAAAATAGCAATAAAGGCTAAATAAACACTCTTTCCATCAAGTAGTGTTTTTATAGAGTCAGCTATCATGGCTGCCAAGCCAGTATTTTCAATAGCTGTCGCTAAGGATAATGCGCCAAGTACAATCATCCAAATTTCTAATGGAAATCGACGCTTCACCTCATTTACAGTTAGTGCACCACTAAAAATTAAAGCTGCGACATAAAAAAATAAAGAGCTTAACAAAGGGATAGGCGTTAATACTGAGACGGCAATAGCAAGCATGAATCCCCAAACCGTTGCTTGATCACGCCAACCACTTAGCATGTTCACGGCTTGATGTCCGGATAATATAAAAAAGTTCTTTGATAAATTGGTACGACTGGAAAAATCTTGCCCTACCGCCAGTACTAAAAAATCACCCGACTGAAGAACAATATCCCCTAATTTTCCTGATAGCGCACAACCTTCACGGCGAACAGCGACAACTGCGGCATCAAAACGTGCACGAAACCCTGCTTTTTTCAATGTTTTACCCGCGATTGCTGAATCGGGTTTAATTAACACTTCAGTTAAATTATCGCGCAGTAAGTCGTCTTGTTCAGCAAATAGCATTAACCCATCAAACTGTTGTAGTGTTAATACCTTTGAAATATCACCACTAAAAATGAGTTTATCACCTGCTTGCACTCTTTCCTCTGGGGTAACCGGTGTGATTAAGCGCTCTTGACGCACTATTTCAACTAAAAATAGCGCGTCTAAATTTCTTAAACCATTTTCTTCAATAGTTTTATCAACCAGTTTAGAATCAGCCGCCACTTCTGCTTCAAGTAGATAATCTTGTGCCAGTAATTGGCTTTGCTCTATATCTGGTAATGTTCTGGCCCGTAAAATCACTAAAAACAAACACAATAATAACGCGACAATACCGACAGCAGTAAAATCAAAAAAACTAAAACCAGTTAGACCTTGTTTCAGTAGTAAGCTATTAACTATAAGATTGGTAGAGGTGCCAACAAGGGTTAGTGTGCCACCTAAAATGGCCACATAAGACAAGGGTAATAACAATTTACCTGGATTGATTAATTTGTTATTTTTAACACTATTAATTAGCGTGGCAACTACCGCAGTATTGCTCATAATAGCAGAGGCAAATGCAGTACCGATAAATAGCCGCAGCATAGAACTGATTTTAGAGCCACTAAATACTCGGTGGCTCATACGACGTAAAATACTGGTTCGTTCAAAAGTAAATGAACATAATACAAGTAAAATTAAAGTAACTAAACCAGGGTTTGCTGCATTAGCGAGAATATCATCAACACTGATAAAAGACAGCGCTAAACAGCTCAGTACTGTGACAGCAAACACTCGTTGGGGTACTTTTTGATATTTAAGTAACCCAACAAAAGTGGCGATAAATACCGCTATCATCAACCACTGATCTATTTTCATTTTTATCCTAGTTACTTAGTTATGTCGCGCGCACCCCAATGAGGGAACTGTTTACGAACTAAGGCATTAAGCTCTAACTCAAAAGTAGTGTATTCATTCACTTTTTCGTCAATTGCATGATTAATCATACCCGCACCTACGGTAACATTACTTAAGCGATCAATAATGATAAATGCACCAGAGCCTTTATTCTCTTTATAAGCATCAAAATGTAGTGCTTCACTGATAACAAAATCAACTGTACCAATATCATTAACCGATAATTGAGTCGCCGGTAATTGCTCCATGGTATTAACATCAAACTTGTTCACAATTTTTTGAGCATGACCAGTAGTCATTTTACTGCCGTGCTTAATAAAATATTCACGACCTGACTCTAATTCATTTTCGTGCATCCAAACGACTGTCGCATTAAGCTCTTTTGCAGAAATAGGTAAGCTACCTTTTTTAACAATAATCTCGCCGCGACTAATATCAATTTCATCTTCTAGCGTTAACGTAACCGCCATACCTTTATCAGCACGCTCTAAATTACCATCAAAAGTAACAATTTCTTTCACAACGCTTTCTTTACCTGAAGGCAAAGCAACAATGGTATCGCCAACCAAAACATGACCTGACGAAAGTGTGCCGGCAAAACCACGAAAGTCTAAGTTAGGACGATTTACATACTGCACTTGAAAACGCAGTTGTGTGAATTCATTCGTTTCTTTTACGTCCATCGTATTAAGCAGCTTCATTAATGTAGCGCCTGGATACCAAGGCATGTTCTGACTTTCGTCAACAACATTATCACCATTTAAGGCTGACATTGGTACAAAACGTACATCAGAAAACTCAAGCGATTCAGCGAATTCACGGTATTCTTTTTTAATCGCTTGGTAGCGCTCTTGCGAGTACTCAACCAAATCCATTTTATTCACGGCAACAACAATGTGTTTAATACCCAATAGTGAACAAATAAATGAATGGCGACGTGTTTGTACTTGTACACCATAACGCGCATCAATCAAAATAATGGCAATATCACAAGTAGAAGCACCTGTTGCCATGTTACGTGTGTATTGCTCATGACCCGGAGTATCTGCAATAATAAACTTACGTTTATCTGTTGCAAAGTAACGGTATGCAACATCAATCGTTATACCTTGCTCACGTTCTGATTGTAAACCATCAACCAATAACGCTAAATCGATTGCTTCACCAGTTGTACCTGATTTTTTTGAATCTTTTTCAATTGCAGCTAATTGATCTTCAAAAATCATTTTTGAATCATGTAATAAACGACCGATTAAGGTACTTTTACCGTCATCTACGCTACCACAAGTTAAAAATCGTACTAATTCTTTGTTTTCATGTTGCTTTAAATAAGCTTGAATATCGTCTTCTATTAAGTCTAATTGCTGACTCATAATGTTTTCCTTCGGAAATTGTAATCAAATAAAAAGGTTACTAAACTAAATAAAGGTTAGAAATAACCTTCCATTTTTTTCTTCTCCATCGAACCAACACTATCGTTATCGATTACACGACCTTGGCGTTCAGAAGTTTTAGTTAATAACATTTCTTGAATAATTTCAGGTAAGGTATTTGCTGTTGACTCAACCGCCCCTGTTAATGGATAACAACCTAGTGTTCTAAATCGAACACTTTTCATTTGCACTTCTTCATCTTCACCGATAGGCATACGATCATCATCAACCATAATTAACGTACCATCACGTTCAACTACAGGACGTTCTTCAGCAAGATAAAGCGGTACAATTGGAATACCTTCTAAATAGATATACTGCCAGATATCAAGCTCTGTCCAGTTAGATAATGGAAAAACACGAATACTTTCGCCTTTTTTAACCTTGCCGTTATAAATATTCCATAATTCAGGGCGCTGGCTTTTTGGATCCCAACGATGATTTTCATCACGAAAAGAATAAACACGTTCTTTCGCACGAGATTTTTCTTCATCGCGACGTGCGCCACCAAAAGCAGCATCAAAACCGTATTTGTTTAACGCTTGTTTTAAACCTTGTGTTTTCATTACATCAGTGTGCGTAGCACTACCATGTGTAAATGGACCCATGCCCATTGCAATTCCTTCAGGATTTTGATGAACAAGTAATTCGAAATCATATTCTTTCGCCATTTCATCACGAAAAGCGATCATCTCTTTGAATTTCCAGTTAGTATCAACATGTAATAACGGGAAAGGTATTTTACCTGGCGCAAAAGCTTTACGAGCAAGATGTAATAATACAGCAGAATCTTTACCTACAGAGTAAAGCATTACTGGGTTATCAAATTCAGCCGCGACTTCGCGAAAGATATGAATAGATTCAGCTTCTAATTTTTTTAAATGGGTTAAATTCATTGCCACTACAAACGTTGATAAAAATTGGTGAAGCTATTATGCCACACTCAATAATTCTTTCCATATAAGAAACACCTTTAATATAACTTAAAAGCATAACAAATTTGTTTTTAGATAGTTTTATCACTTCGAATCTAAAACCGAATAATTGGGTAATTATCACACCTAAAAAATTCCTTTGAATTTAGCTTAATAAAAATAATAGCCTTAATTTAATCATTAACGTTAATAACCCCACTTAAATTATTATTTTTTAGGGAGGATTATCAGTTATTCCAGAAGTAGATTTATCCGCTATCGATTATGTGCCTCTCTAAAAATGAAGGTAAAATATAGTCAAATATCATATATCAGCAACAATCCTTGAATTGGTGTCACTCCTTAATTAGAATAAGATTTATAAGTTTCAATCTATCAAGTTATTATATTTAATGAGCAAATTAAGCTGTTTACTAACGCCTGTTATCGCAAAAAACAATACCAAGACTGTTGACAAAAAAAACTGGTTAAATTTACAAGGTTCAAGTGCAACTATTGCCTTGTATCAAGCAGCAATAACTAATGATGCCCCAATATTACTGGTAACTCATGACACCCCGTCAGCTTTAAAGTTAGAGCAAGAATTACTGAGTTTGTTGCAAGCAGAACACGAACTCTCTATTTGTTTATTTCCTGATTGGGAAACCTTACCTTATGACACCTTTTCACCACATCAAGATATTATTTCACAGCGTCTAGCAACACTTTATCAACTATCTCGTATGACAAAAGGCATAGTAATTGTGCCTGTTACTACGTTAGTTCAACGTTTAGCGCCTCAAAAATATTTAGAAGCCAACAGCTTAATTATTAATAAAGGTGATAAAAAAGATTTACATCAATTAAGACAAAGCCTAGAAGCAAGTGGCTACCGTTGTGTTGATCAAGTAATGGAGCATGGAGAGTTTTCTGCCCGTGGTGCTATTTTAGATTTATTTCCTATGGGCAGTAAAACACCTTTTCGTCTAGATTTTTTTGATGACGAAATTGATGAAATACGCTTATTTGATCCTGATAACCAACGCT
>Ga0055584_100006612_pt1 | contig 11369 bp, 13 predicted proteins | sample OSDHelmetaG_FD_58716 | JGI IMG/M metagenome (GOLD analysis project Ga0055584, IMG submission 58716) | Pelagic marine sediment microbial communities from the LTER site Helgoland, North Sea, for post-phytoplankton bloom and carbon turnover... | ecosystem: Environmental > Aquatic > Marine >...
AAGAAACGTTTTACGAGGCGTGACGCTCTGAAGACGGGCGCCGCAGCAGCCACCGCTGGCGCCGTCATCACCGGCTTCCCTGCGCTAACGCGTTCAGCCCAACAAAAGAAGTTTCTAAAACCGATTGTTGCCGGCCTGAACGGTAAAGAGGGTGACCCAACCTATACGTCGGTCTCAGACGTGCCGAAGATCTTGCGCGAAAAATATGACATTGAGGTCGACTTCCAAATCCATCCGTCATCCACGTTGGGAACGGATCTATCTCAGCTTGACGCGGTCCAGACTGGCTTCATCGACATCACCAGCAACGTGACCACGCAGTTCATGCGTTATGACCCGGCATTCGCGTTCCTGGACCTGCCCTACATCGTGACCGGGTGGGACCAGTATTTACGGATTGCGAAATCCGACGTCTGGAAGCAGCAGGCTGGTCAATTCGAAAAAGGCGTTGGGGTGAAGGTACTGCCGCCCGTCGGGGCTGGCGGCTACCGCATGTTCTGGAACAACGTGCGGCCGCTCAAAACGCCGGATGACGCAGCAGGCCTGAAGATGCGGTCGGTGACGTCACCAATCGTGATTGAATTGCTGCGGGCATGGGGCACCAACCCGACACCGGTGCCATGGGTAGAAACCTATACGGCATTGCAGCAGGGCGTCGCAGACGGCTTCCACGTTCAACCGATCTGGACGTTCAAGTTCAACATGTACGAAGTGTTGAAGTACGCCACTGAAGTCAAGGCGATCTTCGGCATCCAGTTCCAGGTGATGAACATCAACACGTGGAACGCAATCCCCGAGAGCATTCAGGGACCCATGATGCTGGCGTTCCAAGAAGCGGCGGAGTCCGCCAACGAACGCGACCGTGCCTCGGAGGAATTCTACAAGGACGAATTGCGTGGCGTGGGTATGGAAATCTACACGCCGACCGCCTCGGAGTTTGCCCAGTGGCAAGAAAAAGGACGTTCGATTTGGGGAACGGCCGGCAAAGATATCGATCGCTCGGTGATCGACCAGACGGTGGCCTTGAGCTAACGCGAGAAGACACCTTTCTCAATCGGGGCTGGCCTTCGGGCCGGCCCCATTTTTTTGACACCGGCGTGCCGACCGACGACGCTGCAGGTTATCAAAGAAGCAAGATCAAACTGAGCAATAGGGAGGGCGTTATGGCTCGGCCACACACATGCTTTATTCAGGCGCAGGCATTGCCTTGGCGAAAAGGTCTTTACGGTGGCGGGCGCCCCGACGTGCGTAGCAAAGTGCTCAGCATCGATAAGAAGAGTGGCGATTCGACGTGCATTCTGCGTTACCCCGAGAAGTACAGGCGCCGCGGCAAGGAATTCGTCCGTGCCCACGAGGAATTCTTCGTTCTCGATGGATCGATCAAGATCAACGGCATTGAGTACGGCAAACATGCCTACGCTTTTTTCCCCGCAGGTCACGTTCGTCGGGACGTATCAAGTCGCGACGGTGCGGCCTTGCTCACGACGTTTTCTGCGCAGCCAACCGTCGAACAAGGCGAGCCGGAAAAAGGACTATTCGACAAGAAACTTCTGATTGAGCAAATCAACACGCTGGATATTCCTTGGGACCCCGGTCTGGTTGATCCGCAACTCCAAGCCGGCGTTGCCATAAAAGCGCTGCGCACCGACCCTTACACAGGCGAGACGTCGTTTATCTACAGTTCGGCGGCCCACCGCGTTCCGCCCAAAGGCAAGAAGCCACGCTGGACCCACTCGATGATTGAAGAAATTTTCGTTCTAGACGGCGAGTATGTATTTGCCGACGCGGGTGTTATGGGACCGGGCGGCTACGTGTGGTGGCGCGAGTTCGTTTATCAGGGCCCGTCCGGCTCAATCCCAGGCTTCAACCTCTGGGTACGAACTGTGAACGGACCGATGCACAATATCTTCGAAAAGAAGAAACACCCGATGAACTGGAATCCGAAATACCGGCCCAAGTTACCCGCCGACCTCAAACGCTATGCCAAGCCCTACGTACCCGCCGCGAAGTTTTGATTGGACTCCGCCTAACCAAGACACGTCGGGGGATTGAGTGCATCGGCTAAATAGCCTCTAATCGACTTAATCTCGGTCATGCGACCGGGAACAACCTCAATCAAAAGCCACGCCAACGAGTGTGGAACAGGGAGAAGGACGAGAACATGACGAAATCCATTTCGCGCCGTCAGGCGCTCAAGACCACGGGCGTCGCTGTCGCCGCGGGTGCCGCGATCTCCGGCTTTCCAGCGCTCACGCGTTCCGCCCAAGCCAAGAAATTCCTCAAGCCGCTCGTTGCCGGTCTCAACGCTAAAGAAGGTGATCCGACAGACATCTCGGTTCGTCTGATCCCAAGCATCTTGAAGGAAAAGTACGACGTCGAACTCGACATCCAGATCCATCCGTCCTCAACGTTGGGTACCGATGTCTCTCAGCTTGAGGCCGTCCAAACCGGCTTCATCGACATCACCTCAAACACCAGCTCGCAGTTCACAGTATTCGACGACGCCTTTTCGTTTGTCGATCTGCCGTACATCATTCCCGACTGGGACACCGGCGAGCGCCTCTTCAAATCTGATCTGTGGAAGCAACAGTCCGGCCAGTTTGAAAAGAACGTTCCGGTCAAGGTCCTGCCGCCGGTTGGCGCCGGTGGTCACCGGATGTTGTGGAACAACAAGCGTCCGCTGCAAACCCCTGACGACGTCGATGGTCTGAAATTCCGCTCCACCCGCTCGGATCTTGTTATTGAACTAGTCCGCAACTGGGGCGGTAACCCCACACCGATCCCTTGGGTAGAAACCTATACTGCGATCCAGCAGGGCGTCGTTGATGGCTACCACGTTCAAGCCATCTGGACCTTCCTGTTCAAGATGCATGAGGTTCTGAAATATGCGACTGAGGTGAACGCTTCGTTCGCCATTCAGTTCCAGGTATTGAACGCGAACACCTGGAACTCAATGCCTGAGGACATCCAGAAGCCTTTCGCTCTCGCGGCTCAAGAAGCTGCCGATATCGCGAACCAGAAGGATCGCGAACTGGAAGACTTCTACAAGGGCGAGCTTCGCAAAGCCGGCATGGAAATCTACACGCCGACAAAGAGCGAGTTCAGCAAGTGGCAGGAAGCTGGCCAGAAGGTATGGACGAGCGCCGGCAAGGATGTGCCGAAGTCGGTCGTCGACGCCGCAGTGGCCCTTCAGACTTCAAGCTAGACGACTCCACAGCAAGACTGAGGGCGGTCCCAACAAAGATTGGGACCGCCCTCCCTCTATTTGCATTCGAAAACCGAGGGGGATGCGATGGCGGGGTTTACCCGGCTGATCGAATGGCTTGACGGACTGTCGCGCTACACCGTCGTCGTTTTCGTGGTCACGATAACGGTGGTCATGCTTGCGCAAGTCTTCTTCCGTTATGTGATCAATTCGTCCCTGCAGTGGTCCGAAGAAATCAGTATTTGGGCGCTCATCTGGATGGTGTTTATCGGCTCTGCCGTGATCATGCGAGATTGGGCGCATATCAACATCCCGACCTTCGTAAACCTTCTCCCGATGACGGTTCGGCCCTACTTTCTGATCTTCGCCAAACTGGCAACGATCGCTTTTCTTCTGGCCATCGTTTGGTTTGGCTTCATGGTATTCAACCAGACATTCCACGCCCGTTCGCCCAGCCTCGACCTTTCGACACGGTGGGCCAAGCTCGCCATCCCGGTGGGCGGCGTGCTGATGACGATATTTGCAATAAACGCATTGCTGCTTGATTTCATCAATCTGCGGCGCGGAAACGACGCGCATTTCGAAAACCAAGGCAATCCAGGCGTCGAGTAGGACATTCACCAATGGAAATTGTCGCGCCGTACCTGCTTATACCTTTCGGTATTTTGCTGATCCTAGGGATTCCTGTTTCCTTTGCGCTCGGCTTGGCCTGCGTCATCTTCTTGTTCTTTTCTGGCACAACCATTCCGCCGCTGATCTTGATCACCGAGATGTTCACGGCGGTGAACCAGTTTGCACTCCTGGCGTTACCGATGTTCGTGCTCACTGGCGAACTGCTGAATCGATGCGATATCACCGAAAAACTGGTCGAAGTTGCGCGACTCATGGTTGGGTGGCTCAAGGGCGGACTCGCGCACGTCAACATTCTGACGTCAATGTTCTTCGCCGGCATCTCGGGCTCGGTGTTGGCCGACGCCGCATCGCTCGGCCCCATCCTCATTCCCGCGATGATCCGCGAACGCTACCCCCCGGCATTTTCTGCGGCGGTGACCGCGGCCAGTGCGGTGATCGGCGCCATTATCCCGCCAAGTACGGTCGCCATCATCATCGGTGGCCAGTTACAAATTTCGATCGGAGGCCTTTTTGCGGGCGGCATCATACCAGGCATCTTGATCGGCCTTGCGCTGATGATAACCGCTGGTGTCATCAGCGCCCGTCGCGGTTACGGTGATGTCCATACCTTCAAAGGCGTCATCCCGATCGCGAAGGGCAGCGCCAGGGCGGCGCCTGCACTGCTTATCCCATTCATTATTTTGGGCGGCATCCTCGGCGGCATCTTCACGCCTACCGAAGCGGGCGCCATCGCGGTGCTCTATACGCTGATCATCGGCACGTTCTACTACCGCACGCTTGACCTGCGGAACCTGATTGACGCGATGATCGGCACCGCAAAGGTGACGGCGTCTGCGCTCGTAATCGTTTCCACGGCCATCGTCTTCAGCCGGATATTGACCTTCTTCAAAATCCCCCAAGAAATCCTCGAGTTGCTGATCGCGATCTCTGATAACCGCGTGATCATGGCGCTTATCCTTATCGGGTTCTTCCTGATCATGGGCACGTTCATGGACGCCCTCGCGAACATGATTATTCTCGGGCCCTTGCTCATGCCGGTTGCCATTGCCGAAGCGGGGTTAGGCATGACGGAGATTCAGTACGGCCTGTTTCTCATGATCAGCCTTTTGCTCGGCCTCATCACACCGCCCCTAGGACTCTTGCTATTCATAACCGGACCAATAGCGAAGGTCTCGTTAGAACGCGTTTCTCTCGCGATCATTCCATTCTTGTTCGCCGAACTGGTGGTCTTGCTGCTGATCGTGTTCGTGCCAGCGATCACGATGGCAATACCACGTGCCCTTGGGCTTGGCGGATAGCCCGACTCAATCCGCAGTTAGCGCCGCAATACCGCCGTCGACATTGAGGCCGGCACCCGTGATGTAGCTCGCCTCATCGCTCGCCAAGAACAGCATTGGGCGGGCAACCTCCATCGGATCACCGTATCGTTTGATCGGCACATGATCCGCCCCCGCCTGCCCGTCGCCGCCGGCTAGTGGCTTCCCACCTGGCGGATTGATCATTGGCGTATCAATCGGCCCCGGTAGCACTGCATTGCAGCGAATGGGCCAGCCCGACTCGGCGCAAAACCGCGCAACCGATCGGGTGTATTGCAAAACCGCAGCCTTGCTCGCCCCATACGCCGTCCGGGTAGGCCAACCCTTCTGGGCGGCAATAGACGAGATATTGACGATCGCGCCGCCGCCTTCCTTCATCGCAGGGATCACCGCGCGGCAACCCAACAACGTCCCTTCGGCGTTAACCCGGTTAACCTTGCGCCAAATATCCAGACCGATGACATCGGGCGCCTGCGGTGGCGCGGCATCACCGTTGACCCCGTTAATACCAGCGCAATTGAGTAAGATATCGATACCACCAGCATGGGCTTCTGCTTCGGCAACAACGGACTGCCATCGCGCCTCATCCGTGACGTCCTGAGGCAAAAAGATCGCGCCCTCGCCAACATCCTTGCCCCAATCATCATCCGCGCTTTGAAGATCGGTCCCCACGACCTTGGCACCCTCAGCGGCAAACAAGCGTGCCGCAGCGCGACCGATTCCCGATGCGGCCCCGGTAATGATTGCTACTTTCCCGTCCAGCCGCGCCATTACGTAGCCGCCAGCCCACCGTCGACGGCGAGGGACGATCCAGTGACATATGTCGAATCATCGCTCGCCAAAAATAGAATCGCCGCGGCGACTTCGTCGGGTTCGCCGTACCGCCGCATTGGCACGTGTGGCGCCTCCGACCCATCACTCGATGGTTCGCCCGTCATCGGCGCAAACATAGGGGTGTGAATTCCACCGGGATTAACCGAGTTGCAGCGAATATTCTGGCTGGCCTTGGCGCAGTGAAGTGCGATCGATTTCGTAATCTGCCAAACCGCTGCTTTGCTCGCGCCATAGGACACCGCTCCAGGTACTCCCACCCACCCCGCAAGCGAGGACACGTTGACGATAGACCCGCCGCCTGACGCGGCCATCACCGGAATAGCTTGTTTGCAGCCGAGCATCGTGCCCTCGACATTCACCGCCTGCACAGCGCGAAAGTCATCTACGCTCACATTCTCGATGTCCTGGTTCTCCGGCACGCCACCACCGGGTGTGTTGATCCCAGCGCAATTCACCAGAACATCAAGGCCTTCGTAATCCTCAGACGCGCGAATGAGGACGTTGCGCCATTCGCGCTCGCTGGCAACATCGTGCCGCACGGCGATGGCACGTGCCGAACCGGCGCTCAACAGATCGTCGTCAATTGCGCGGACATCTGTTGCGACAACCTTCGCACCTTCCCGCAGGAACAAAGCAACCGTGGCTGCGCCAATGCCCGACGCAGCCCCAGTGACGATCGCAACGCGTCCTTCCAGACGCTTACTGGGCGTCACAACCGCGTTTTCGTTTATCGGTTCTTCATGGTCCATTGCAGCGGATTGTAGCTGTGTTCTTTGCCTGTCGTCAGGTCCGGTTCACTGGTTTTCTGCTCCCCGGTTCGGCCGTTTGCGCCATCGTTTGGGTCCGCTCAACTTACTGAAATTATTGGCACTTTCGGTGACAACTACGTTTCATCCCCTTGACGCCGGACGCCAGTTTGATCTTAGTCGATCATCATCACCCGCACTCCGGCGTCATCCGCTACAGTGCCGAGCCACAAAAACAAAAGGAGACAAGGCATGAGCAACGTTCGGCCGATCATGCGGCAAATCGTCAAACACAACGGTGTGGTCTATCTCGCAGGGCAGGTCGCGCGCAACGCACCCGACGGCGACGTGACCGCACAGACCAAAGACATACTCGATGCCATCGATAAGCTTCTCGCCGAGGCCGGCACCGACAAAACCAAAGTCCTTCAGGCACAGATCTGGCTGACCGATGTGGCCACACAGTTTTCAGAAATGAACGCGGTGTGGAATGATTGGGTCGACGAGGCCACCGCGCCGGCGCGGGCTTGCGTTGAAGCCAAACTCGCTTCGCCGCAATTCAAAGTGGAAATCATGGTGACTGCCGCGGGCTAACGGTCGCCTCAAGCCCCTACATAATCTGTTCGGGTGATGGTGCAGCGGCGGCCTTGTCTTCAAGATCGAATGCGAGGCCCCACCGCGCTTTTTTGACGATCTGTCCAAACAGGTGAAGAAAAGTAAGGATCGCCTCGTCGGACATCGTCAGGGCCACATCCTTGCCCTCCTTGGGCACAAAGATGATCGAATGGGTGCCCGAACCGACGGTGCCCGCTTTGAGCTTGGTCACCAGCAAAGGGGCCTTCCCAAGCGGTAGGGCTTTGGCTTTGTCGTCATAACTCTTTTTGAAGTTGGCGTTCGACACCGCCGCCTGTCGCTTAAAGGCTACCACCGAGCGTTTCGCCTGGGGCGTCGCCTGGGCCGCCACCTCGGGCGCGGTCTCTAGCCGCCGGACGAGCAATTCCCACAACAACCGGCTGATCCGACGGGTCAGCCACAGACGGATTTCGGTCCCGTCGTGAGTGTTAACCCGCAACAACAGTCGGTCTTCGTCCGTTTGATAGCTGAAATTGAACTGATGAAGCTTAGCCACAAGCCATTGTAGACGACCACCGACGGCTCCGGTAAGGCCGCCGCGTCACGCCGGAGTAAGCTAGGGTGGGGTTTTGGAGGTCTTGTGCACGTTCACTTCATCGGCACCGGGGATGCATTTGGCAGCGGCGGACGGCTCAATACCTGCTTCCTTGTCAAAACCGCGGCACGTCATTTCCTGATCGACTGCGGTGCGTCCAGTATGATTGGTCTCCAACGGGACCAAATCGACCGCAATCGCATCGACCTGATCCTTATCACCCATTTCCATCTGGACCACTTCGGCGGAGTTCCACCGTTTATTCTTGATGCGCAGTTTTTTTCGGAGCGTAGAACCCCCCTCACCGTCGCCGGCCCGCCCGGTTTGACCGATTGGTACGCAAGGGTGATGGAAACGTCATTCCCCGGATCCAGCACCACGCCACAAAAGTTCAAGATCGATCTGATCGAGCTGCAACCAAACGACACCAGTCAATTAGGCGACGACCTAGCCGTGACCGCGATCCCAGTCGATCACGGCCCGGGAGGACCATTCTTTGCCTATCGCGTTAACACCGCCGGCAAATCAATTGCCTATACCGGGGACACCCAATGGACAGACAATCTGGTGGCGGCCGGTAAAAAAGCCGATCTGTTCATCGCTGAATGCTACTTCCGCGCCAAGGCGGTCCCGTTCCATCTCGGCCTGGCAACGTTGGAATCTCATCTTTCGACCTTGGCCCCCAAACGCCTCGTCCTCACCCACATGAGCGACGATGTGCTGGACCACCTCGATGAAATTTCTCATCAGGCGGCGCATGACGGTTTGATCATCGAGCTCTAGCGGCCAGTTCAGTCCGCCACGTCGACACCGTTGGTGTTGACCATGACGGCGCGTGCGGTTATTAAACCAACTAGTTATTTAACTATATGGTTTATAAATGGCTGAACACGCCCTCGACGCGACGTTTGCTGCGCTTGCCGACCCCACCCGCCGCGCGATCTTGGCGCGCCTCTCCCAGGGCGAGGCCCCCGTCACCGCCTTGGCAGCACCGTTTGAGATGTCGCTGCCAGCCATCTCGAAACACCTCAAAGTTCTCGAAAAAGCGGGTCTCATCGCTCGCGGGCGCGACGCTCAGCGCCGCCCCTGCCGACTGGAGGTCGGGCCGCTTCAGGATGCCATGACGTGGATTGAAGGCTATCGGCATTTCTGGGAAGGCAGCTTTGACCACCTCGATAGCTACCTGAAGACCCTCACCACGGAGACCGACGCATGAACACCGCCCATGAAGCCGCCATTGCCGACGACGATACGGAACTCCTGATTGAGCGCGTCTTCAATGCCCCACGCGCGCTGGTTTATGCGGCTTGGACGCAAAAGGCGCATCTTGCGCAATGGTCTTGTCCGCTGGACATGACGTTGTCAGCCGTTGAGTTCGACGGCGACGCGGTCACCCCAGGGACGCGCTACCGTCTGTGCATGACCGCACAGGATGACACGGTTTTTTGGCTCAGCGGTGTCTACCGCGAGGTCCTACCAGACCAGCGCCTGACCTACACCGCGGCCTGGGAAGACGCTGAGGGGCAGCGTGGCCACGAAACCCTCATCACGCTGACGTTTGAAGATCACGGGGCCGCGACAAAACTTGTTATGCATCAGGCCCGCTTTGCGTCACCCGCGTCACGCGATAGTCACCTTGAGGGATGGTCTAGCACGTTGGAGAGTCTTGAGGCTTTCCTTAACGGCATCGCCTGGAGTACCGAATCAAACTCGCCATCATGATTCGCGCACCTGTTGCGCATGCGCTTGGAGCGCTATAGAACACCCGGCCCCCTCTTAAGGACAGTGTTCAATGACTTCCGGCTTCCTGCGGAACGCCATCGTCCTCGGCCTGATGGCCGCGGTCGGCCCGTTTGCGATCGACATGTATCTGCCGGCGTTGCCGACCATCGCTGCAGATCTCAACACCTCAACTGCGGCAACACAGATGACGTTGATGGTGTTCTTCGTCTCGTTCGGAATTTGCCAGATATTCTATGGCCCTGCTGCAGACATGCTGGGCCGCAAGCCGCCCCTATACTTCGGTCTGGCCGTCTTCGCGCTGGGTGGGGTCGGGTGTGCGCTCGCGCCAACCATCGGCTGGCTGATCTTTTTCCGTTTCGTCCAGGGCGTTGGCGCGGCATCCGTCATGGTGATTCCGCGCGCGATCATCCGCGATCTCCACACGGGTCCCGAAGCCACACGCCTCATGGCCCTGGTTATGTTGGTGATTAGCGTGTCGCCTATTTTGGCGCCCCTTACCGGAAGCGCATTGATCGTGCCCTTCGGATGGCGTTCGGTTTTTGTCGGCATCACGATCATCGCCATCCTGACCCTCCTGCTGGTCATCTTCCTGCAGCCGGAAACGCGCCCGCCTGAAGAGCGCATCAAATTCAGTTTTGGTGCCCTGATGGATGGATTCGGCCAGTTGTTCCGCGACCCCTATTTTCTTGGGCTGACCTTCATTGGTGCCCTCGGGATGTCGAGTTTCTTCTCTTTCTTGGCCGGGTCATCGTTTGTCTACATCGAACACTTCGGCTTAACACCGACGGGCTACAGCCTTGCCTTTGGTGTGAACGCGATCGGGTTTATCGGGGCATCGCAGTTCGCCGCCAAACTGGGCATGCGCTTCGGCATGTCCCGCGTCATCACCATCGCGACCCTCGCCTACATGGTTTTTTCGGTGGCCCTGTTCGTCGTGACGGCAGCTGGTGTTGACAGCCTTCCAGTGATGATGGTTCTGATCTTCATCGCTTTTGCGTTCATGGGACTGGTGATCCCGACCACGATGGTCCTGGCCTTGGAAGATCACGGGCCTATTGCCGGCATGGCATCCGCGCTCGGCGGTACCCTGCAAATGATGACGGGCGCCGTGGTGATCGTGATTGTCAGTATCTTTACCGACAACACCCCGTTGCCGATGGTTGCCGCGATCGCCGCCTGCTCGGTGGGTGCGTACGTCCTAGCCTACCTCACCCTCCGTCGTGGCGGGGCGGAGAAGCTAGCTGGCTAACTACCGCAGCGGGTTCTCGTCGCTCATGTAGATCGTGACAGCCTGGAACTTACCGTTCTTGAAGCGGAACACGTTGCAATTCGAGGCCCGCTCAACGCCATCATCGTGGCGGACCCGAAGCGCGTTGAACTGAACGGCAACCGACTGATTGGGCACATCGATCACCGGATTAAAATCGCCGTGCCAGATCGTTTTGAACCCAGCGAAAAAATCCGTAAACATCCGCTTGATGTCCTGATCACGCCCCTTGTGGGTTAAATGATCCGTCTGGATTGTCATTGTCGCGTTCGGCGCGAAACAGTCGATCGCGGGCTCAAGCCGCTTGAGATCGACGTTGCCGAAATAGTGTTCGGTCACCGCAGCGAGCAATTGTTCGGCATTGAGGTCGGCCATGGGGGCTCCATGCTGGTGGCGATTGGTGCGGGTGGAGGGAATCGAACCCCCACTCCCTTACGGGAACCAGATTTTGAGTCTG
>Ga0055584_100006613_pt1 | contig 11369 bp, 8 predicted proteins | sample OSDHelmetaG_FD_58716 | JGI IMG/M metagenome (GOLD analysis project Ga0055584, IMG submission 58716) | Pelagic marine sediment microbial communities from the LTER site Helgoland, North Sea, for post-phytoplankton bloom and carbon turnover... | ecosystem: Environmental > Aquatic > Marine >...
GCCACTACCGCCAAACCAAGGTTATGCGCAAGATCTACAGTTGATTTAACAATTACTGCATCATTATTATCAGTAATAATATCCATTACAAAAGACCGATCAATTTTCAATTCACTAACTGGTAATTTTTTTAAATATGTAAGTGAAGAAAAACCCGTCCCAAAATCATCAATTGAAATTTTTACACCTAATTCCGTTAACTTGTTAAGCATCTCGATGGATTTATTTGGATTAGCCATCATTGAACTTTCAGTTAATTCGAAAATTATCGTTTTAGGATCAACCTCATAATATTCAATGATAGCTTTTACTTTTTCGCAAAAATCATATTTCTTTAAATTGTGCACTGAAAGATTTACAGCTAAGGATATTTGAGGGTAACTCTCTCTTAATAACAAAATGTCTTTTACTGCATTTTCAAAAATCAACATTGTTAAGTCGTCGATTAAAGCGATATTTTCAGCAATCTCAATAATTTTTTCTGGTGGTATATAACCACATTCCTCATGATTCCAACGTAACAATACTTCAAGGCCAATGACTTCACCTGTAGATATATTTAATTTTGGCTGATAGTTTAATTCAATGTCGTTATTTTCTATCACATTACGTAAATCGCTCGACATAGATAACCGCTGAATCGAGTGCTCATCATCTTCAGGATTATAAAAGTTATAATCGGATTTATTTTTCTTAGATTTATACATTGCTATATCTGCATGCTTCATCAGATCATTTACATTATCACCATCTTCTGGATATTCAGTAATACCAATACTAGTACCCACATGTAAAACACAATCATCAACGACAAAATCTTTTTCTAGTACATCATTGACTTTATTTGCAACAATAGCTGCATCATTGCGATTCGTATGATTCAAAATAATTGAAAATTCATCACCGCCTAAACGAGCTATGGTATCTACATCCCTTAATATCGCTTGAATACGTTCCCCCACCTGGATCAACAAGTGATCGCCAACATGGTGGCCTAATGTATCATTTACATCTTTAAATCCATTTAAATCCAACATAAGAAAAGATAGAGGAGAGCCTTCTCTTTGAGCAGTTTTTATGTCTTGACGTAACCGTTCTATCAATAACTTTCTATTTGGTAAAGATGTGAGAGCATCGTGCAATGCTTGATAAGATAGCTCATCCTGACGTTTTTTAACATCACCTTGCATAGCTAGAAAAGCATCAATTAAAACTTTTGTTTCTTTAGTTTTACCCAGTTGTTCAATATCATGACTGTTTACATCAATGTGATTAAGCCTAATTGATCTAGCTAATACTTCAAGTGGATTAAATATTAGTTTTCTAAGGAAAACATAGGTTATAAAACTATAAGCAACAAAGGTAATAGCAATTGCAATCAACAACATTGTTTGCCAATTTCCAATTTCACCATATTTATTGACTAAACCAGAATCGTTCACCTCAATTTTATTATCAATTTCGCTAAGGCTAATGTTAATTTCATCTAAAAGTGGGATGATGGTTGATCTCATTAGTTCAGTATCTTGTCGCCAATAGTCTGAATGATGAATTTCCTTTACCGACAAAAACCCATCCTTCCATTGTGCCAATATATTAGGAAGCTCAGGCATTATTTCCGCACTTTCAAAACCAAATTTAGAACTATAGTCTAGAAGTTTAATGGTCATTTTTTCCATTATTTTAATAGAATCTTCGACGCCAATTTCTTGCTCAAATAACTGTTCTTCATTAAATGAACCTATCCTATTGGCGAGATATAGACGATATTCCGAAACAATGCTTCCCCACATCTCTTTCAAATTGACAAGTAATTTATAATAAGACTCTAGTTCATTAATATTACCGTCTTCACTGTATTCCCTTAGCGCAAGCTCCAGAACAGTGAAAATCCTATTACTTGCTGGCCGCATAATTTGACTAGAAAGGGCCATACTAGGGTATTGCTGATTAACATCTGTTCTAATTTCTAAAAGACGAACAGAGTAATCTTGAAATTCAATCAAATTAAAAGACAGATCAGAAATTTCACCAGATATATCTATTTCATTAATATATCTTTCATCTGACAGACCGAATAAAATCTGCTCTAAATTGGTAAAACTTGAAATAAATAGTAATTCAACCTGATCTTTATACTCTGGTTGTAACATAACCACATCAATACCATTAGATAACGCATTAATATCATTTCGTATTTCGGCTACTTGGTTACGTATTTCAGATGTGATTTTGGTATTTTCGACTAGCGATTGATAACTTTCTGTTATTTTTTGATAGCTAAAAAAAATCGAGATCGTAATAATAATTCCCAATATTCCAGCAAAAATAAGATACTGTGATTGAAGGCTGTATCTATTGATCCTAAGTGTTTTTAAATGAGAGTTTGTCACAATTTTAAGCAGACTCTATTACGGTCAGTCCTTTTTACCTCATATATTTTCTCATCTACTCTTTTTACTATGGCAGTATGTTCGGCGTGTGGCTCTTCAACTTCTGATGTACTTATTACGTCCCCAGGCAAATAATCTGTAAAAGCTTTATTTACATAAACCATTTCAGGATCAGATTCTTCAATTGCATGTGCTTTAGTAACAAAAAAAGCATCTTTAGAAAATTCGACAATATCTATAAAGTCAAAATTAACATTGTTCATAACTGAAACATTAATAGCCATAACCTAACATTTAACTCAAACAATAAAATGAGAAGTGTAATCTGTGTACTCTAACAGTACTTTGATTTATAAGTATTAGTTTAAACATTTGATTATCTTAGTTTTTTCATGAATCACGAGCAAGCATTATTAACTATTCTTATAAGGAAAAGTAGAAATTTCGTCTATATTATGTGGTAAAGCTTTTATTATTATTTATAAATCAACTTAAGTAAGGTCATATTATTTCGAATTACAAAATTCATTAAATGCCAGAAGGTTTCTTAATCGGTATTAAGATTTCATTACGTCTTAAAAACCACGGCATAAACGGAGGGTTGTATCGGGCCCATATAGGGACGCCAATTACCCTAAGTTTTTGTTTCTCGATCCAATCATTTAGTTTATCTAAGTTAAGACGGTAACCTTTTTCACTCCAAAAGCCTGAATATCTGATAGCAGCAATATATTGAGCAGGAACTTGGCGCAAGATCACGCTAGGATTTGTAGGTACAGGAAGAGTATCTAACGTATAAGATGACGGCATCATAAAGCTTACCGCCCATTTCCCATCCTTAAGTTGTTGACCAACAGGTGAAGTCATATCAATTTTTTCACTAACAGCCTCTTGAGTAACAGGTGATGTCATACTGACTTTGCTTTTGGACTTGTTATCACCGGAAATATATTTGAACAACAGGTTAAAAGCATTACTTCCTGCATCTTCAAGATCTCCCTCAACAATAGTTTCGGCAAGGAGATGCGACTCATATTGGCGCACTTCGAAGTTTTGCTCATTGAGTAAGACAGTATATTTAGCTTCCTCTATTGCCATAATGTTTTTTGACATAAAAAATAAAACAAAAAATCCCCAGACGCCCCTCTTTATGACCATAATCACACTTCACCTTTATATTTCTAATAAATTTAGTAATCGATTTCTCTAGACTAGAAGCTATATTTAACGAATAAATGAAAAAATTGCTGTTAATAAAAAAGCATTCCAAATGAGCTGGTTAGAGATGTAATTGAATAAGTGGTCACCACACTAGGTAAAATAAATCAGTTATTATTAGAGGATACAGTTTTATTTCTACCAGATGATTTAGCTTCATATAAAGCAATATCAGTACGTTTAAAGAAATCCTCACTATTCTCATTAACTACAAACTGACTGACACCCATACTAACAGTTAATATTCTACCTATATCAAAATCAGTTTCAGCAATTAACTTCCTATGTTTTTCCGCCATCATAATAGCTTGCTCTAAATTACTTTGCGGTAAAATTATTGCGAACTCTTCGCCTCCTAAACGAAACACAACATCTATCTCTCGTGAATTATCTTCTAAAATTTTAGCTAAGAGAATAAGTACTTTATCACCAATTTGATGACCAAAATCATCATTCACTTTTTTAAAATAGTCTACATCACATAATATAAGTGAAAAACATGAATTATATCGCTCACTAAAAAGTTCTTGTTTATGTAAAATTTTATTAAAATGATTCCGATTATAAAGTTTGGTCATTGGATCGGTAATTGCATCAATTTCTAAATTCTTGTGAACAATTTTATAAACTAACCAAACAATAATGAATATAAAAACCGCAATCACTAACATTATATAAATGATGAGTTCTTTATATTTCTCTAACTTCTGTTCATTGAGTTCTTGAGCAATAAAAACTGTATCAATAGCAGTAAGCCAATTTAATTCACTTTTATTAAGTATTTCAGAGGCATAAATATTATTTTCTCTATGCTTATAATACAGAGTCTTTAAAGATGCCCATTCATCTTCTAAAAAATTGATTCTGGAATCTAATTGTTGATGTTTTTTATTCAGTGAACTTATCACATTAACTTTAGATCTCAGTTTCACCTCTTTTATCAAACTATCAAGTTGAATAATTAAATCATCAGCATGGATATCATTTAATTCGTTTTTCGTTATACGTTGAATAGACCCACGAACTATACCTAAATTATTAATAATAAAGGCATCATCTCTAAATATTTTAAGCTGATCGAAAACTAAATAACCACCAATGACAACTCCAGAAAACAGAAAAAATAATAATGATATAATTTTAATTGATACTTTCATTTCACTGAAAAAACTCATTATTTCTCTTACTTTTATAAAAAATGATTTCATTAAATGGACGCTCTAAATTTAGTCAATTGTCTTTCTCTTATTTTTTCCATATCTAAATCATAGATATCTTTAGGAAATAAAAATTCTGCAACTCCAGTATCAAAAAATCGTCTAACCTCATATTCATCATGTGCAATACCGTGTTGATATTGGTAATTAAGATATGTTTCATTTGTATGAATGATAAACTCAACACGCATTCCACCAATTCTAGCAAAGAATTTAAGCATTTGAGTCTGACTACTACTACCAGTAGATGTGCCGTAATAATGTCCACCAGTTAAGGTATCTCTAATATCTTCTAGCACCATGATTGAGTCTGCTTTAACTGCTGCAGTCGTTAAATGGCGAACGAATCGTTTAACATCAGCAATACTATCTAGAACAGCCATCAGACCAAGCTCATCATCTACTGCGGCGGCAGGATTTTTCTCATTTTTCCTTAATAATTTAATAATTTTAGCTGCTGCGTCTTTTTTACGAACAGACACATATACAGGTATATCTTTATTTTTAAAATTAAAAAAACGACGTTTCAATAAAGTTAATTTTTCTAGCTCACCCAAACGCTTAGGTAAATCATCTTCAGCTTTTGTAATTACATTAATATCTGTACATTTGAAATCTTCTTTACTGTGTCGACTAAATAAATAAGCTGTTTTAATTTCACCAATTTTAAGATTAGGGCTCCAAACATATTTGTTTAGAAACCCTAAAAAATCAGAAAACTTATTCTCGATATCAGTTTCTTTTTCACGTTGACCAATTGATGCAGATAACCCCATTAGTACAAGTTTTCGTTTAGCTTCAAATCTTGCTTTTTTATGATAGTTTTTATTAAAAATAATGAGTAAAAGATCAACAGGATCATTTGTTGTTTCTATCTCATTACTAATTTCTATATTTGAACAATAATCAGATAATACTTTATTTTGCAAATAATTGATCACTTCATCAGCGCTATCTGCATAACTCCTAATACGAGCACGTATTTCAGATAATTCTCCAGAAATACCGTACAGATTAGCTAATAACAAATAAGTTCTTTTACTGTGTTGATCAACTAGAGACTTATCAAGTAGTAAACGAGGAATTTCATCAAAAGATTCAATCTGTAAAAGATCAAAGACATGACTTCTAACTGCGCGATATTTAGTGACAGTAACGGGGTCAGTATAAAATTGTTTTACCCAAATTCGCGCTTGACTTGTTATTTTCTTATCTAAGTTAACAACTTCATCTTCGACCTTAAAAGGGCCATTCTGTTTCATAGCTGTAAAGATTGATTTGCTATCGATTACGCTCACAAGAAACCTCATATAAACAATAGGCAAAAACTAAAATCTCAGAATGACTAAAGAAATTAATGCCAAGGTAGCTATTTATTCACATATTTCTCTCAAGCACATAATGCCTAGTTGAATTACAATTATTAATCCAAAACTTAATAAAATCATATACCAATTGTAACTAATAATCCCCAATATCATTATCATTAATATAAAAAATAAGACAAAAAGAATCATTACAATAGTAATTAAAGATCTCATCATTCCAATGAAATCAACTTCAAACGCATTATTCATCTCTTTATCTATGAAACAAAGAATGAATTTTATAATATTCATACAACGCCATCGATACAAATTATATAATTTTAATGTTTATTAACATACCAATAAAAGTAACCGTTACTCTTCATAGGCAGTATTTTATTAACACTCACATTTATTACATAAAAAACAAACTCCTAGAATCAGGATGCAAATCGACAGGAAAATTATGTTAATAATATGCAATGTTTCCATAACCAAAATTCCCTTAATATTTATTATCATAAATACTAATTTTAAAATTCAACCCGCCGAAGCGGGTTAAAAAATCTAACTATAAGATAGAGATAAATATCAACATTTATTTGATATGATTATCTTTAAAACAGACAATATCTTTAGTGGTATGATTTATAAAATAAATCAATAATGGCTAACGCCAATTACTCAAGAAGCCTTTTTATAACTAAAGACTTTTTCATACCACTTAAGTGACTTTTTTTCAGCAGTCTCCTCTGCTACTGCAGGTGTCACACTATCTGCGCCAGATTTCATAACGTCAGCAACAGTTGTATATGTAATCAACCATGCATCTCTTACATCATCAGTAAATGCATCACCAAGCCCTTTATCTAAAGTCCATAAAAAAGCATTACCAACTTTATCGTAATCTTCATTTTTAACGCCATAACCAACATGGTTTGCACCCATCTTTTTTAATGGCTCTAGTAATGCTTCTAAATTATCAAGACCATTAACAGCGGTATTTAACATAGCCATTAATTTTGCACCTTGCTCGGTCATATCCCCTTTAAAATAGGGTTTAACTTCAGGATAAACTTCAAATAAACGGCCATAGAACATTTCTGCCGCAGCCTCTTTTATCGGTAAAACCATTTCCCATGATTCTTTTACTAAAACTTTTTGTGCTGGAGTCACTTTATTTTCCTCTCTAAAATATAATTAAAACGTAATTAATATAAAATTAACTTTCAACTGGTATACGAATGACAACACCGCCCATAACATCTCCAATTTTAAAATCTTTCTTTGGAGTATCAGGATGTTTGTTATGACAGCTAATACATACCGGTGCGACACCTGTATCTGCATAAACAGCGGTAAAGTAATTTACACCTCCAAGTTTTTCAGTCGTGTAAAAATTCTGTCCCTTATTATCAGCTACATATTTTAAGCCTTCTTTTTCAGCATCAGTTTTAGGTGCATTTTGTTTATTAATCGGCCACATAGATTGCAATGAATAAGTAAATTGAACGTCAGGCATTGTTTCTGCACGTTTCATCGCCAATTCAGACCCAAAACGAAACATTTGAGCTGGCAAAACTAAGGCTTTGTTGTCTTCAAAATGCTCACTCGCTTTAATCACTTTTTCTTTTTTTACTAAACGATTGACGATCTTCTGTGTATAAACGGTACGATCTGAGTCCAAGACTAAATGCAATGCATCAGCCATTGTCTTTACAGGAACCGTTGCATCTGATGCCAATACCACTGGTGAAACTAAAGTGGCAGCTAATAGCGAGCCTGGAATTAGTCTCATTTTTGTTGATAGTTTTTTATTCATTACTTCACCTCTATATGTATTAAAAATATGTATTAAAAAACAAACATGTCATCATCCTCTGAAGAGGATTGTTCTCTTTTCTCCTTCTCATCCTTTGCCAATTTCATTGTTATTACATGAGCTTGTGACCGCCCAATAAAGTTATTTTTAATTAACTTTTCACTATTTAATGAAGAGATACTAAATTCCAAGCCATGACAATGTAGGCAGGCTGGTCTAATCATTTTTGAATTTGGAGACAAACTATTTGATTGATTATGATCGACCATTATTCGACTTACCCAATCACTCACATCATAATTAATTCTCGGCATATGACAGGTGGCACAAGAAACACCGGAACCTTTCGGTAAAGTTCCATCTAACTCTTTTTTCCACAAATCAAAATGTTTTGATTTCTTGTAGTTTTTAGAATGATCATCATCATGACAGTTCAGACAGGAATCAACGGCGGCTTCTTGAACGTCATCACTATGAGGTCGATGACAGCTATTACAATTAACTTGCTGATGATTAGCTTTATCAATCATAGGCAATCTAGCTTGCTCAACTTGAACAGGGTCTAGCTCTGCATTTAATCGCATTCCATGTTTCCCAAGTGTAAATCGATCCATTTCTGTTTGATGACATTGCTGACATGATTCCATACCCGGTTTGTTAATCCATAGATCATTATTTAGATGGCAAGCGTTACAATTAACACCTTTTTTGAAATGTTTGGACTTTAGTGATTCAACAACAATTTCAGGATATTTATTAACAATCTCATTAGTTGCATCAGGTTCTTTCAACGCTTGTACTGGATAACGTTCATGTGGATAATCAGCTAACTGATCAAGTATTAATCCAAATTCCTTTTCTGGAACTTTAGGATTATCAAGCGTTGATTTATCATCTAGATGTTTAATGAGAAAGTCTGTATACAATGCTCTGTTATTATGAAAATTGTGACAACCAGCATTAGCGCAAGTCTTAAATTCCATATCTTTATGAGATGGTCTTTCTTCAGCCACATCTTCATGACAGTGGATGCAAAAATCTTTAGGCTGAGTGAGACCATTTTCTCCAGTTAACTTGGGCTTATGTTCTCTATGGCAAGTCACACAATGTAATGCATCAATTTTTTCAAGACGATCTGCATTTCTAGGATCTTTAAATTTTGATACAGGATGTGAATCAAGTGGCTTAATACGTACATCACCATGACATTTCAAACATGATTTTTGCAACTCATCTTTATCATTAAAACTTTCGCTATGACAAACTTCACAATTCTCTGCAATCTGATGATGACCATCAGTTAACGGACCAGGCATCAATATTTCACTTTCAACTTCTTGTGTTAATACCAGATACAAAAATAATGCAAGAAATATGGATAGCAAAGACCAGATCCACCAAAGATGTTTATTTGGACTTTTTAATTTCATTTCTTAATACCAATATGTCTTAAGAATATGGAAACCAAGAAGTACCGGCAAAGGCCATAAAACATACACATGCCAAGACAGCATCTTTGATCTTATTTGAGTAGCATTAACAACTTTAATTTTATGCTCCAATGAATATATCAGTGTCGCAATTGCTCCTATAATCATCATTGAATAAAATGAAATCATCAGATAACGGTTTAGACCACTGCCCCAATGAGCACCTGTATGAGAAATTAAAATAACGATGATGAGCAAACCTAATATGGCATGAAAAAAACGCCAACTAGCTATTCCATTAGTTTGTTTAGAGATTTTTTTCTTAAAAAAAGATAAACGTTTCAGTGGAGTTATGATTAATCCCAAAGATAAAACACCAAGCATTGAAAAACCCGTCCATTGTTTAAGATGAGTTTCAGTTAATAATTGATCAAATAGATTTTTACTGGTTACTGAATCTGAAAATTGAAATCCTGGTATAAATAAAATCAAAAATAAAAGTAATGTTGATAGAATCGCAGTAGTTAGTAATCCTTTAGCATAAGTAACGGGTTCAAGTGGCGCATCCTTATCTATTAATTCGGCAATTAAAGGCTTGCAACTTCCGCAAACAGATCCAGCACAAGTTTTCTGTGTAATAGCAACAACTGTGTTTGAACCGCTATTAATAGCATCACTAATTACACCTCTTGAAATATTCATACACTGGCAAACTGTCTCAGTAGATGGCCAATTAGCTACATTGTTTAATTCAGGCCATATATCGCCTGTTGATTTAAAGCTCCATACTTTCCATGGTAACAACCATTTTTTACTGTGGATTGCTGCTTGAATACTATGAATTTCATTCCAGTCACCATAAGCAATGGCACCTGCAATACGGTTCTTTTCGATTAGAATTTTTCGATAGACTCCAGTAGATTTATCTTCAAAAACATGTGTCTTACCAAAACTTTTTGCTGCATGCTCTCCCATTGGTCCCATACTAAAAACCATATGACCAATCACTTTTAATCTGGAAGAAACAACAGAACCTTTATACTCACCTTCAATTCCAAGAATATGTGAAGCAGCAACTGCAGCCTGTTCTAAGCCTGGACCGACTAATCCATAAACTTCACCTCGATGCTCTGCACATTCGCCAACAGCATAAATATCTTTATCAGATGTAAGCATAAAATCATTAGTTCTAATACCTCGACCAAAGGCTAGTTTTGCCAGTTTCGCCATCTGAATATTTGGTTTAATTCCAGTGGCTAAAACAACTGAATTACAAGTAATTACATTGCCAGAAAGTAACAAAACAGCTTCTACATCACGAACACCTAGAACGGCACTTACACCCTGATTTAATTTGACTTCGATACCTTTTTTCGTCAGTTCATCTACGAGAAAATTAGATGCTGTTTCATCTAATTGATTACCTAATAATCGATCACTATGTTCAATTAAAGTGACTTTCGCACCAAATCGAATCATGCTTCTCGCCGCTTCTACTCCAAGCAAACCACCACCCAAAACAACGATATGATCACAATTTTTCTGACACTCTAATAACAGATGGGTATCGTGAATATCACGAAAAGTGTAGACACCATTTTTATGGATACCATTTATTTCAGGAATAAATGCTGAAGAGCCCGTTGCTAAAATTAATTTTTTGTAACTCTGACTATTGCCAGCATCATCAAAAATTAATTTTCTGTCCCGAATAATCTGAGTAACTTTAATGCCTGAACGAAACTCTACGTTGGAGTTATCGCTTAAGTTAAGATTGTCATAGAGTTGTTCCTGCCCAATTTCACCTGCTAACCAAGATGATAATTTGACTCTGTTATATGGCTCTACTTCTTCCTTACCGTAGATAATAATAAAAACATCAGGTTTTCTGTCGATTAATTCCTGCGCAACACGCATACCAACAGGTCCATTACCAACAATAACAATCGGCAAAAAGCTTGAAGATAATTCCAAGCTTTCAT
>Ga0055584_100006614_pt1 | contig 11367 bp, 10 predicted proteins | sample OSDHelmetaG_FD_58716 | JGI IMG/M metagenome (GOLD analysis project Ga0055584, IMG submission 58716) | Pelagic marine sediment microbial communities from the LTER site Helgoland, North Sea, for post-phytoplankton bloom and carbon turnover... | ecosystem: Environmental > Aquatic > Marine >...
CGCCGAAGCGCTTGAAGTTAGAGACCACATATCTGAAGGCAACTTCTACGTTTTCAACGGCCTCGGCCTGAACGAAGAAAAGATCTTTCTTGATCATAACATCATCCCGGCGCTTAACGACCTTGGACAACTAAAAACCTGGAATGACTTCGCTAGACAGCGAAACACTGCGCTCCATGCAGCCCTTCATATCGACACTGGAATGTCTCGTTTAGGGCTATGTCAAAATGAGGTCCAGCAACTGATTGACGTCCCTGAAGAATTCAAAAAACTTGCTGACCCGTTGGTTCTTTCTCACCTTTGCAGCGCGGACGAAATTAACCATCCGTCGAATATGAGCCAATTGATTGAGTTTCGCCAAGTAACCGCGAAGCTACCCAAGGCACGCCTCAGCCTTGCCAACTCATCTGGCACCTTTAGAGGCAGAGATTTCCATTTCGATTTGGGCCGTCCAGGCGTCGCTCTTTACGGCGTCAATCCAACCCCTGAAACCTACAACCCTATGGAACCAGTGGTCACAGTTCAATGTCGTATTCTCCAAACCAGAACGATCCCTGCGGGACGCTCTGTTGGTTACGGCTGCACCTACATTTCCGACAAAGAAACAAGAGTAGCCACGATTGCGATTGGTTACGCCGACGGATATTTGAGAGTACGAGGCAACAAATCGTCAATCATCATCAACGGCACCAAAGCCAATGTCATCGGCCGTGTTTCCATGGATACTGTAACCGTTGACGTCACTGACTTCAGCGAGGAAGAGGTCCACGCTGGTGCTTATGTCTCAGTGATTGACTCTGTTCATGACATCGATAAACAGGCTAAAGAGGTTGGAACTATTGGCTATGAAGTCCTGACCAACCTTGGTCGCCGGTACCGAAGAATCTATCAGGAGCCAAGCTAGGTATGGAACCATTACGCCGTTTAGGTGAAGCAACACTCGCTCTTTTCACCGCTGTTGGGCGGTTGAGCCTCTTTGCTGCCAGCGGCATCTTTCATATCTTCAAGCCTCCGTTCCGCGGGAAGATCGTTTTGCACCAAATGGTGGAAGTCGGGTTCTATTCTTTGCCAGTGGTCGGGCTGACAGCGATCTTTACGGGTATGGTACTCGCCCTACAATCCTATACCGGTTTTGCTCGTTTCTCTGCTGAAAGTGCGATCCCACAGGTTGTTGTCGTCTCGATCACCAGGGAACTTGGCCCTGTGCTCGCTGGTTTGATGGTCGCTGGTCGTGTCGGCGCTGCTATGGCAGCGGAGATTGGTACAATGCGTGTCACAGAACAATTGGACGCGCTCAAAACCCTATCAACCAACCCCATGTCTTTCTTGGTGGCTCCGCGGTTGCTGGCTGGTCTGATCACACTGCCTTTACTGGTTGCCGTAGCTGACGTTATTGGTGTCATGGGCGGCTATTTGGTGTCGATCTACAAGCTTGGTTTCAACCCAGCAACCTATCTGCACAACACAATGCAGTTTCTTGAGGTCCAAGACGTCGTTTCGGGCTTAGTCAAAGCTTCTGCTTTTGGTTTCATCGTAACACTGTTGGGCTGTTATCACGGTTATCACTCAAAAGGTGGCGCGCAGGGCGTTGGACAAGCGACAACGAACGCCGTTGTCACAGCCTCCATTCTCATCCTGTGTTCCAACTACCTCATTACTGAACTCTTTTTCTCGAGATGACCATGACCAGTTCAGTAGCCATATCCATACGCAATCTTCACAAGTCTTTTGGCCCCAAGCATGTCTTAAAGGGCATAAACCTGGACGTCGCAACCAATGAATCCTTGGTCATCCTTGGTGGTTCTGGTTCCGGGAAATCAGTCCTGCTTAAGTCAATCCTTGGATTGATAGAACCTGATGAAGGCGAGATCTTGATCGATGGGCAAAACTCTTTGAACATGTCGCGAAGTGACCGCGAAGATCTGATGGCTAAATTTGGCATGTTGTTTCAGGGTGGCGCGCTGTTTGACTCTCTTCCTGTGTGGGAGAACGTCAGTTTTCGCCACCTCATCGTCGATAGTATGGCTAGGGGAGAAGCAAAGCAGTTAGCTATTCAAACCTTAGCCAAAGTTGGTCTGTCAGACGATGTTGCTGATCTTTCGCCATCTGAATTGTCAGGTGGCATGCAAAAACGTGTTGGGCTAGCACGGGCTATCGTGTCCAAGCCCTCAATCATCTTTTTCGACGAACCCACGACGGGCCTTGATCCCATTATGGCCGACGTCATCAACGATCTCATAAGAGGATCTGTCAGCGACTTAGGGGCCACTGCCCTTTCCATCACACACGATATGGCCAGCGCCCGCAAGATATCGGACCGGGTCGCGATGCTTTATCACGGCGAGATTATCTGGCAGGGTCCATCCTCTCAAATGGAGAATTCAGGCAACGCCTATGTCGACCAGTTTGTTCACGGCCGCGCAGAGGGTCCAATAGCCATGCCAGTTCTAAAAGGCTGAGAAGGGAAGCAAGCTGTCACAAATTGTGATTGTTGCAATCTGGCAATTCATAAATCATAAGATCGCAGCAAACTTAATGTGGACAAAAAGTGAACATTTGCTATTCTCATACCTCAGTCACAACCGAATTTTCCACAACAAATGGACTGTTTTGGTTTGGACGCTTCTTTTCTCTATAACGAACACTAGGCGCTAGAATGGCAAAACCAACCAAACTCTTTGTCTGCCAGTCCTGTGGCGCTTCTTTTCCCAAATGGGGCGGTAAGTGCACATCTTGTGGCACATGGGACTCATTGGTTGAAGAATTCCCAAAAGAAGTTGTGCCTGGTGGATTAGGACAATCGAAGAAACCCGCATCTCGGTCAAGCCGCATCGAATTCACCTCGCTCGATGATGCCGCCAAAGAAGTTGTGCGCTGGCCAACTGGCATTGGTGAATTTGACCGCGTGACAGGCGGCGGCATTGTTCCTGGCTCGGCAATCCTTATTGGCGGTGATCCTGGTATTGGCAAGTCAACGTTGCTGTTGCAAGTTGCCGCCATTCTCACTTCAGCAAAAGATAAGAAGCCCCTCAAAGTCGCCTATATCTCTGGGGAAGAAGCTGTCGATCAGGTGAGGCTCAGGGCCTCTCGCCTCGGTGTTGAAAAAGCACCAGTGATGCTAGCTGCGGCAACCTCCGTCAGAGACATCGTCAATTCACTGGATCAATCTGACGCTCCTGATGTTGTTATTATCGATTCTATACAGACGCTTTATTTGGACTCCTTGGATTCCGCGCCCGGTACTGTGTCCCAAGTGCGCGGCTCTGCTCAGGAACTCATTCGGTTAGCCAAAACTCACGGCTTCGCGCTCTTCCTTGTCGGTCACGTAACCAAGGAAGGTACGATCGCTGGGCCCAAAGTGGTCGAACACATGGTCGATGCGGTTCTGCATTTTGAAGGCGACCGTAGTCACCATTTTAGAATCTTGAGGGCAGTTAAAAACCGTTTTGGACCGAGTGATGAGATCGGCGTATTCGAGATGGTCGAAAATGGACTGGATGAGGTTAAGAACCCTTCCGCTCTTTTTCTTGCAGACCGCAACGAGGAAGTTAGCGGTGCCGCCGTCTTTGCTGGCATTGAGGGCACCCGCCCCGTCCTGGTCGAAATACAGGTGCTTTTGTCCCCCTCACCGCTTGGTACACCGAGGCGTTCGGTTGTCGGATGGGACAACAATCGATTATCAATGATCCTTGCCGTTCTTGAAACCCGTTGTGGTTTGTCGTTGGCCGGAAAAGATGTGTATCTCAACGTCGCTGGCGGCCTACGCATACAAGAACCAGCCGCGGACTTGGCCGTTGCGGCGGCAATACTGTCGGCCACGATTGATCATCCACTCGACCAAGAGACGGTATTTTTTGGCGAAGTAGGGCTGTCTGGAGAAATCAGAGCTGTATCTTTGGCCGAAATGCGAGCCAAGGAAGCCGAAAAACTCGGTTTCAAAACAGCCGTAGCCCCAAAGCAGAAGCGGAAAAAGAAGTCATCTAGTCAAACTGAGGCCACTTCTTCGCTGCAAATTAACTCTTTTGTACACTTAAATGACCTCTTGCGTGATCTTGCACGAAAGAAAGCCCCAAAAAAAGACACAGATGTGCTAGACTAATCACATTGAAAGTTTTGGCTGAGGCTTGACCTAAACCGCTGTAATGATTAGACAAGCGCGGTTTGCGCGGAAATGTGTTTTTCCGAAGCCATCTATAGTTTGAGATGATTTGATGGACTCCTTACCCTTTAATATTATTGATGCCGTTGCCATTGGCGCGATTGTTTTATCTGCATTGTTTGCTTATTTCCGTGGTTTCGTCCGCGAAATTTTGTCAATTGCAGCCTGGGCACTCGCCGCTTTTACAACGCTCGCTCTACTGGATTTTAGCCGAGATCTCATTAGCCAGTACGTCCCCATTCCATTGGTGGCTAACGGACTTGCTATTGGTGGCGTTTTCATCATTCTGCTGATTTTGTTTTCCGCGTTGGCCATTCCCCTTTGGTCGTTGATTGGTCATACCGGTCTACGACCTATCGACAGAGCTTTGGGCGTAATATTTGGTTTCCTGCGTGGCGGCCTTCTAGTGATGGCGCTATGGATCGGGTTCGCATGGCTCGTACCAGAAGCCAGCCGTCCTAAGATCATTGAGACGTCGCGCGTTTTACCCTACATTGACGACGGTGCTAAATCATTGGTGGTTTGGGTTAAATCCATGCCGTACGGCTTTATTCAAACCAAAGGCACGCAGGGAATTCTCCAAGAATTAGAGAATGCGCTCAATATTGAGAAGCCTTCGAACGCAGCAACGTTCCAATCGTTGAATAATCCGAAGCCTCTGGTGCCAACAAGTGCGACAGAAACAGCGGGTTATAACAATAGTCAACGCCAAGACCTGAGCCGTCTGCTAAACACCACTCAGCAATAGTTGATATAAGGATCCGAAGCATGACCTTCTTCTCTCCCTTCGCTCAAGACGATGACCGACCCAGAGAAGAATGTGGAATCTTCGCTACCTATAACAACGACGATGCCTTCGCTCATACGGTGCTGGGCCTCCATGCATTGCAACACCGCGGACAAGAAGCTGCTGGTATCGTCTGTTATGACGGCAAGACGTTCAACGCTCACCGTGCCGTCGGCTTAGTTGGCGATAATTTCAATGATCCGAAAGTAGTTGATTTGTTGGTTGGTCCTGCCGCCATCGGGCATGTCCGTTATTCTACTGCCGGTGGATCCGCCGCTCGCAACATCCAGCCGCTCTATGCTGATCTGGACTTGGGTGGTTTCGCAATAGCCCATAACGGCAACCTCACGAATGCGCATATTCTACGCCAAGAACTAACTTCAAAAGGTTCTCTGTTCCAATCAACAGCCGATACAGAAGTCATTATCCATTTGATGGCGCGCAGCCTACGTCGCCATCGCATCGACCGTCTCGTTGAGGCTTTGTCTCAAGTTGAGGGTGCCTATTCCATCGTTGCACTCAATGAAAAAATGGTCATAGGCGTTCGTGACCCCTTAGGTGTGCGCCCCTTAGTTATCGGCAAAATTGGTGAATCTTACATTCTAGCCTCTGAAAGCTGTGCCCTTGATATCATGGGCGCTGAATTCATCCGCGATGTTGAACCTGGTGAAGTGGTCATCTTGGATTCCGATGGCCTTCACAGCCGTTTCCCTTTCCCGAGGTTGAAGCCCCGCAGCTGTATTTTTGAGTACCTCTATTTCGCGCGACCCGATTCTGTCATGGAAGGTGTTTCTGTGTATGAATCGCGCAAACGCGCAGGCGAAGAACTGGCGAAAGAAAGTCATGTTCCAGCCGATGTCGTCGTGCCTGTTCCGGATTCAGGTGTCCCCGCTGCCCTCGGCTATGCGAACCAAGCTCAGATTCCGTTCGAACTCGGTATCATCCGCAACCATTACGTCGGCCGTACCTTCATTGAACCAACGCAACAGATCCGCCACTTAGGCGTAAAGCTGAAGCACAACGCCAACTCAGCAAGGTTGAAGGGCCAACGTGTCATCCTGGTCGATGATTCAATCGTTCGCGGCACGACATCGATCAAAATCGTTGAAATGGTAAGAGCAGCTGGCGCAACCGAAGTACACATGCGTATCGCCGCTCCACCAACAGCTAGCCCTTGCTACTATGGTATCGACACACCAGAAAAGAATGAGCTGCTGGCTCATAAAATGCCCGGTAGTGAAATGGCTGCCCATATTGGTGTCGACAGTTTGGCATTTATTTCCGTTGATGGTCTCTATCAGGCCGTAGCGGGTACGAAACGAGACAATGACAGTCCACAATACTGTGACGCCTGTTTCACTAACTCCTATCCCACGCGCCTGAGCGATAAAGAAGAGAAGAGGTCAGCCCCTCAACTATCTCTCCTTTCGGAAACTGCCTAAGGCCCCGCCTTGAAATGTTACTCCGTTTAACCAGTGGTCTCTTTGCTCTAGCCTTTGCATTGCTACTTGCCCAAGTTCCAGGATTTTTTGCGGAAAAGCAAAATCAACTGAACCAACGAGATGCTCTGCTAATAGACAAGATTGCCGTCTTCTCGGAAACGGCGGCTTCGACTGGTATGGCTCTGCCTCAATTTGTTCAGTCACTCCAAAGCCATAATGACGATGCTATCCGTGCTCAGGGTATTGAGATCGCCAGGACTTTGGAAAACCAAACAAGAGTTAAAGAAAGTCTAGAAGCCTTTTCTGCCGCAACACCAACGTCAAAACTCGCTTTGCTCCTTCTGTATCACCGTACTTTGAACAATCTGCCATTGGAGCGCGATCAACTGTTTCAGTTGCCGAAGGACCAGGAAAGCTATTCCTATGGCTTGTTTGGATTCATTGTTGGCATTTTCTTTTTCTCCCTCCTGCTTTTTCTCGGATTGAGTTTGAAAAAGCTCTATAAGCTGCGCCAAGCTCGAAAGCTATTGGCGAGCCGGGGTTATGGATAATAGGATTCTTTCGTTAAATGACTAAGCTGCTGGAAAATCGAATTGCTCTCGTCACAGGTGCCTCACGCGGAATCGGAGCAGCCGTCGCCCGTCGTTTCGCTGAGGAAGGTGCTACGGTGGTTGCCACAGCGCGCACCGTTGGCGGCCTAGAAGAACTGGACGATGCGATCCTGGAATCAAGCGGCCAAAGAGCGACACTTGTACCAATGGACCTGCGCCAGTTCGACCAAATCGACAATCTAGGCCACGCTCTTTATGAGCGTTTTGGCAAACTAGACATCGTGGTCGGCAATGCCGGATTCATCTCGGAGCTAACGCCAACCTGGTTGATGGACCCTGATAGCTGGTCACGGATGTTAGATGTGAACCTGACAGCCAACGCACGGCTCATTCGGTCAATGGACCCTCTGTTACGTCAGTCTGAGGCTGGACGTTCCATCTATGTCACATGCGACATGGGCAAAGATCCTAGACCGTTTTGGAGCTTCTATGGAGCAACAAAGGCTGCGCTGGAAAATCTTGTATCGGCTTACGCCGCTGAAATTCAACAATCTTCCATGCGAGTAAACCTGATCAATCCGGGTCCGGTTAGCACAGCCACGCGGTCAAAGGCTTTCCCAGGTGAAGACCCGGCTAATCTAAAAAGCCCCGACGATGTAACAGATGCTTTTGTCCAAATGGCAACCGCGTCGTTTCAAGACAATGCGACCTACGTCAGAGCGCAATAGCGCCTCTTTCTAATTCACTCTGCCGCTGTAAGGGTTCTTGCCCTTTCTCAGGATGTAGCGGATCGGTGTTCCTGGCAGATTAAAATCCTCCCTCATCGCATTCATAAGGTAGCGAGAGTAAGACTCCGGTAGATCAGCAAGCTGGTTCCCGAAAAGAACGAACGTCGGCGGTCTGATCTTCGCTTGGTTCATATAGCGAATTTTCACCCGGCGGCCATTGACCAGCGGCGGTGTATGCTGCTCGAGTTTTTCCTCCAGCCACCTGTTCAACAAAGAAGTACCAATATGCGTACTCCATGTTTCAAACAGGTCAAAAGCTGCCGTCAGAAGCTTGTCCAAGTTCCGCTCATGCAGTGCCGAGATAGTCAACGTCGGTATCCCCCGCACACGAGGTAAGGAAGTCGCCAGTCTGTCATTCAGACGCTGCAGAACTGCCTTGTGCTCATCAACTGTATCCCATTTGTTTACAGCAATGATCAAGGCGCGGCCTTCTTCGATAACACGGCGCGCAATTGTTAGATCTTGTTTGTCGAGCAGCTCATCAGGATCAACCACCAGGATGACGACCTGTGCAAACCGCAGAGCGCGCAAACTATCACTCACCGATAGTTTCTCCACAGAGTCTCTAACTTTGGCTTGGCGGCGGAGACCGGCGGTATCAAACAATCTTACTGTCCGACCGTGGCTTTCAAAAAACACCGAGATCGAATCTCTTGTGAGACCAGCTTGCGGCCCCGTGATCATCCGTTCCTCACCAAAAAGAGCATTCACCAATGTAGACTTACCAACGTTTGGGCGCCCGACAACAGCGATCTGAACGGGCTTGTTAACATCGACCTCAGTATAGATCTTGACGCCTTCTTCATCTTGATCTTGGCTGTCCAATTCCATTTCTGGCTCGTCGGAGGCTTCGATTTCCTCAGGCTCGTCATCGAGCCATTTTTCAAATAGCTCGAACAGCTCCGGCATACCTATGCCGTGTTCAGCCGAAATCGACATGGGTTCGCCCATCCCTAGGGAGAAGGCTTCCAAATACCCAGGGAATGCCGCGTTGCCTTCGTGTTTGTTCGCCAGGACTGTTACGTCCTTACCGGTCTTTCTTATCCATTGTGCAAAGTGTTCATCGGCCGCTGTCAGGCCGGCGCGGGCATCAATAACAAAAAGCACATGATCAACAGAGGCGATCACGCTTTCTGTGCTGATCCTCATCTTCCCTTCGATCGACTCATCGAAGCTTTCTTCCAAACCAGCCGTATCAATGAGTGTGAACTTCTTGCCGTCAACTGAGACTTCGCAATCGCGCCAATCTCTGGTGACACCCGGTCGGTCGTGGACAATGGCAAGTTTCCTACCAGCCATACGATTGAAAAGCGTCGATTTACCAACGTTGGGACGTCCAACGATTGCTACTGAAACCATAAGAATTTGACCTACAGGCTTTCGCAATTACTCGAAGCGAGTGAAGCGTGAAACCTCTGCTTAATTAGTTGAAGGATCGGCGATTTGTATTTCTATGATGATTCATCGAAAATAAAAACCGCTTTAACGATATGCGATAAGGCGACCGTTTTCGTTGAGTATCAAAAGCGTGTTGTTAACGACGATCGGAGAAGTGACAACAGCGGTGCCGAGCTTTTCAATACCGATCACTTTCCCACTGTAGGGAGAGACATAAGCCATCAAACCATGGGAAGAGGCCAAAACCAATTTGTTGCCAGCTAAGACCGGCCCATACCAAGTAATAGCCCTTGTTTTTTGGCGGTTTTCAAACTTACTGAGTTCTCTCACCCAACGTGCGACACCCGTCGTTCTTTCAAGCGCAGCCATGCGTCCTTGAGCGGTAATGACGAATACATGGTCGGGACCGACTGCCGGTGACTGTTGCCCGCCAACTTCAGATTCCCACACCTGAACACCACGCAAGAAGTCAAACGCAGCCATCCGGCCAGCGTGACTTAACACAAAAGCAAAGTTCCGATCGATAACAGGGGCTGCCTTCACCGCAGAAATCGTCGACAGCAGTGCCTCCGACCCACCACCGAATGGAGAGAGGCTGTCGCTCCAGAGAACCCTGCCTGTTTCAGCGTCCAAAGCCAGCACCTCACCAGAGCTGAGGCCGACCAAGACTGTGTTTCCATGAACCGCTGGCGATGAACCGCCTAACAATGAGGTCTGAGACTTTGCCCCTTGATGTTTCCAGACCTCTTTGCCATCGATCACATCAAAGGCCAGCACTTGGTTATCTATTGTCACGACAAATACGAGCCCACCAGACACAGTGGGTGCTGCTCTAGAAGGTGCAGGAAGTGGTTTTCTCCAACGTCCCGCTCCTTCGCGAGCCGACAAAGAATGAATTTCCGCAAAACCAGTGGTGATGAACAAAGCGCCTTTGAAATAGGCGATGCCGCCGCCGAAGTAACCATCACGCTCTGAAAGAGGAACTAGATCACGATTCCAGTAGGACTTGCCATTAGCCAAATTAAACGCCGTCACTTTAGACGTGGCATCCATGGTGAAAACAACATTGTTCTTCACAATTGGCTGGGCCACTAACTTGCGACGCTTCGTTGAGCCTCGACCGATGGACGCTGACCAGGCCACTTTCGGCTTGTCTCTCAGGTTTACGTGATAAACACGATGCTGTGGATTGCCGCCTTCGTGTGTCCACTCTGTATTTGTATAGGGCTTAGAAAGGACAACAGGCTTTGCCCCCTCTCCTTGATCGCTGCCGTCTGAGGCCGTTTTAAATGCCTTCTCTCGCTCTCCGGGAAGAATTTCTTCTTTAGTACCAAAGCCAGAAAAATCACTGAAATCACGGTAACTGTCAACGAAGGCTTCACAGGAAGACAGAAACAAAGCAACAATAGCGAAAACTATGAGGTGAGCGTTGCGCAACGTCTGTTCTTCCTTCTAATCTGGCTGCTTAGTTGATGCTGAGCGCTGTCAAATATTCGCTTGCACGGGCCTTCATTTGCCCAGGCAGATCGTCTAGCTTTTCCAACTCACCAAACAAGGTTTTAGCCTTCTCAACATCACCAGCGCGAATGGCCAACAAAGCGGTCATTTCGAGTGCCGCGAAACGGAAAGGTTTCCCTTCGCTAGTGAGTGGTGACAAACGGTTGCTCAACACTTCAGCATCGCCCGTATCGAGCTGTTGCATCACTGAGAACACAGTTGCCAACTCACGGTACAAACCATCAACCTTAGTGTCGTTAGCGACTTTGTCATAAACGGCAACCGCATCTTCGGTGTTGCCGAGATTAATGAGAGATTTTGCACGCTCAAAACTGGCCAACATAGCGTAGGAGTCAGATGTATCAGCTACTCTTGCTAAAGCCTGGGCTGCTCCTTCCTCGTCGCCTTGATTTCTAAGTTCTACGGCTTGAGCAAATTGCTGACTGCGCTCTTCGACCTTACGTTCTTCGTATTCCATCCAGCCGTAATAGCCAGCGGAGCCAATAATAACGGCCCCAATCAATCCGAGAACATAAGCGCCATAACGTTTCCACCACTGGAAAACCTTATCCTGCTTAATCTCTTCGTCGATTTCATTTAGGATATCAACCACAGCCCGTGTTCCTCGCGAGTCTAGAGTCCAAAAATCACTTGTAACAATAGTGAGGTCTAAGCCTCAATTTTCTACTACCAAACGCCGGTTTATTATCTCTTTTTGCAGTCCGGCACCATAGCGAAAAGTCCC
>Ga0055584_100006615_pt1 | contig 11367 bp, 9 predicted proteins | sample OSDHelmetaG_FD_58716 | JGI IMG/M metagenome (GOLD analysis project Ga0055584, IMG submission 58716) | Pelagic marine sediment microbial communities from the LTER site Helgoland, North Sea, for post-phytoplankton bloom and carbon turnover... | ecosystem: Environmental > Aquatic > Marine >...
GGCGGCGGCGGCGGCGGCGGCGGCGGCGGAGGCCAAGGGCCTTGGGGCGGCGGTAGCGGCGGTGGCGGTGGCAACCCACCGGACCTTGATGATGTGTTGCGCAAAAGTCAGGATAAGTTGAAGAAGTTGTTTCCCGGCGGTGGCTCGGGGAAGATGCTTGTTTTAATTGGGCTTTTGGCGATTGGCGTCTGGCTTCTGACCGGGTTTTATCGGGTGCAGCCCGATGAACAGGGTGTGGAACTGATTTTTGGTAAAGCAGCGCCGGTGCCGAAAGGTCCGGGGCTTCATTACAACTTTCCTGCCCCGATCGGCGAGGCCATAACGCCGAAAGTGACCAAGTCCAACCGTATTGATGTGGGCTATCGCAGTACGTCTGATCGCCGTGGCCGGGCCGGTGCAGACCGCGACGTGCCGCAGGAAAGCCTCATGCTGACCCAGGACGAGAATATCGTCGATATGGATTTTGCGGTGCTTTGGAAAATTAAAAACGCAAAAGACTTCCTCTTTAATATTCGCGATCCGGAATTGACAGTTAAAGCCGTTGCGGAAAGTGCAATGCGTGAAGTGGCCGGGCAAACGTCCTTTGACGATGCCGTAACCATCGGTCGCGAAAAGATGCAATCCAGAACCAAAATACTGATGCAGGATATCCTGGATAGCTACAAGGCGGGCATCGAAATTGAAAATGTGCAGCTGGAACAATCCGATCCGCCGAAACAGGTGATCGATGCGTTCAACGACGTGCAACGGGCGCGCCAAGACCAAGAGCGGTTGCGCAACGAAGCGGAAGCTTACGCAAACTCCATCGTGCCGGAGGCCCGTGGCTTATCTGAGCAAAAGCTGAAACAGGCCGAAGCCTATCGTGAGCAGCAAATCCAAGAAGCGAAAGGTGAAGCCAAACGATTTGAGGCTGTATACAGGTCTTATAAAGCCGCACCGGTAGTCACGCGTCGACGTATGTATTTGGAGGTGATTGGCGAAGTTTACGGCGACGCTCAAAAGGTCATCATCGATCAGAAGGCCGGCGGGGGACAGGGTGTCGTTCCATATTTGCCACTGCCTGAAATACAAAAGCGTAATCGCAAGAATGCTGATAGCGAACCTGATGCTGCGGGAAACACACCGCCTTCAGGCACCAATCAGACTCAATAGGGTAGGGGCGAGCAATGTCTAAGAACAAATCAGTTATTTTGGTGATATTCGTCGTTGTCGCTGCAATCGTCGCGCTTCAGACGTTTTTCATCGTGCATCAAACCCAGCAGGCTATTGTTTTGCAGTTCGGTAAACCGGAGCGTGTTATTCGCGAACCGGGTTTGTCCTGGAAAATTCCCTTTATACAGAACGTTCAGACTTACGATCGTCGGACGTTGGACCTGGATCCGCCACAATTCGAAGTGCTTCTCACGGATAAAAAGCGGATCAATGTGGATGCATTTGCACGCTATCAAATCATCGATCCACTTTTGTATTTCCAGCGTGTGACGACGGAATCTACTGCACGGGACAGATTGGGGAAACTCATCAACCCGTCGCTTCGCGCGGTGATTGCGAGGGTGTCTCTGCAAGAGGTACTGTCGGCTAAACGTAGCGGGCTGATGGAATTGATCCAAAAACAAGTCGAAGGCGACGCGGCGCGGCTGGGTATGAAAGTCGTTGATATCCGTATCGGTCGCACGGATTTGCCCGAAGACACCAGCAAGTCGGTCTATGGTCGCATGCGGACGGAGCGTGAACGTCAGGCTCGGGAAGCCCGCGCGGAAGGTAAGGAAATTGCGCAAAAGATTCGCGCCCAAGCGGATAAGGAACGTACGGTTCTACTCGCAAATGCAGAGCGTGATGCGCAGATATTCCGAGGTGAAGGTGAAGCTGAGCGCAATAATATTCTCGGCAGAGCTTATGGTCTGGACCCGGAATTCTTCGCATTTTACAAGTCGCTTGAGCAATACCAGAAGGCGTTGATCGGCAACGATACGACAATGGTGTTAAGCCCGGATAGTGAATTTTTCCGATATTTCGGTAATTTGCATGGCATTCAGAAAAAGTAATGCTTCGTTAGCCGGTGTTTGAATGATCCGGATCACTTTTTTAGCATTCGCCTTGTTTCTGGCGATTGAAGGCGCAATTGCGGCGTTTTGGCCGGCCTGGGCCAAGAAAAAGATGACGGATATGCAAGACGTTCCGGATCGCGCCCTCGGTTTCATCGGATTTCTGTTTATCGTATCGGGCGTTGTCGTCGCGGGTCTTGCAGACGGCATCATCCAGATTGCAGCGGTTGCGGTGGCTTTAGAAGGCGCGCTTTACGGCTTTCTTCCGACAATTATGAAACGGGCAATGGCGATTGCGGTTCGTTCTTCGGAAGCCGTGTTGAAGGTATGGGGCGAGACAGCGCTTGGGATAGGTGCTGCTGCCTTGGCATTGTTTTATTGATGATCGCTTTGAGGTTTTTCACATGCGCCTTAATTCCGCCACGTATGTAGCGAAAATTTGATGATATTTGGGTAACTTGGTTTGGTATATTGAACCGCCTTCGAAGCAGCATACATGCGGCGGAGTGGTGCCGAAATAGGGCGCGGCGCCGTATGACATTATGGATGGAGGGTCCCATGGACCAATTGGTTAAAATACGAACAACCTGCAAACCCGCTCGTGGTTTAAAATGGTTGGTTGCTTTGCCGCTGATGGCAGTCTTTCTCATTCAAGCCGGACCCGTATCTGCGCGCTCGGCACCGGATAGTTTTGCGGATCTGGTGGAAAAACTTTTGCCGGCGGTGGTCAACATCTCGACCAGTCAGAAGGTATCGCGTAAGGGCGGTCACGGTTTCCCCGATTTTGATTTGCCGCCTGGCTCGCCGTTTAAGGATTTCTTCGACCAGTTTAAAAAGCAGCGTAAAGACCACCCCGAACCGAGCGAAAAAGCGACCTCGCTGGGGTCGGGATTCATTATCGATAAATCCGGTCTTATCGTGACGAATAACCACGTCATTGACGGCGCAGATCAAATCACGGTGGTGCTGAAAGATAAGACACGCTTGGAAGCCAAAGTGTTGGGTAAAGATGAGAAGACGGATCTGGCTCTGTTAAAGGTCACGTCGAAGAAGCCGCTGCCGTTCTTAAAATGGGGCAATTCTAAAAAAGCGCGCGTTGGCGACTGGGTGTTGGCGATTGGCAATCCGCTTGGTCTTGGTGGCTCCGTCACCGCAGGCATCGTCTCGGCGCGCGGCCGCGATATTCGCTCTGGGCCCTATGATGATTTCATTCAGACGGACGCGCCTATTAACCGGGGCAATTCCGGTGGTCCGCTATTCGACATGGAAGGCCATGTGATCGGTATTAATACCGCTATTTTGTCTCCGAATGGCGGCAGCATCGGTATCGGGTTCTCCATTCCCTCGCAGCTGGCGAAGGGGGTTATTACGCAATTGCAACAGTTCGGTGTCACCAAGCGCGGTTGGCTCGGCGTGCAAATTCAAACCGTTTCCAAGGATATAGCGGATAGTCTTGGGTTGGATGAGGCCTATGGCGCGCTTGTCGCGGGTATCGTGAAAGATAGCCCGGCGGCGCGCGCGGGGTTTAAGAGTGGCGATGTGATTTTGCGGTTCGATGGCAAGAAGGTCACTGAATCCCGTCGCTTGCCGCGCATGGTTGCGGAAACCGATGTCGGTAAGAAAGTTCAAGTGGATGTTTGGCGGGGTAAGAGTGACAAAAAGCTTTGGGTAAAGCTTGGCGAACTTGAAAAGGTCGATCAGGTTGCATTGGGCGGTAGTAAGCGGGCACCCAAAAGCAATGCTCGGGATTTCGACGAGCTTGGTCTCAGTCTTGCCCCCATTAGCGATGATTTGGCAAAACGCTTTAAGCTCGCGGATGATGTCGAGGGCGTCTTGGTAACAGGCGCTAAGGCCGATGGTGCCGCAGCGGAAAAGGGTCTTCGCCCCGGAACGGTCATTGTTGAGGTTAATCAGGTCAAAGTGAAAACCCCGCGCGATTTTGCCAAGGCGCTTAAGAAAGCCCAAGAGGCAAATCAGAAATCAGTATTATTGCTGATTAATGAAGGGGGTGAAGTTCGCTTCATTGGTCTCAAGCTCGGCAAAGGGTAAACACTCAAACCTTTAGAACAGAACGCGGCGTCGGGTTTCCGGCGCCGCTTTTTGTTGTCTCCATCTACCTGACTAGAATTCCGTGTCACTTCGGGCATAATGCTTGAAATTCAATAATACGGACAGGGGGAGGCCATGGCTGCAAATAAGACCAAAGCGTCGACACGCCTAAAACAACTGATACTTCGAAAAGATAAGGTTCTCGTAGTGCTTCACCCTCCGTCGGCCGCGCATGCGCGTGTGATGGAGGAAGCGGGCTGTGAGGCGGGCTTTGTCGGTACCGGCGGTGTTGTTGGCGCCTATACCGGTATGGATGATGTTGGCCAGGCGAGTATGATGGAGTGCATCCAAATTGCCGGCTGGATAGCCGAAAGCGTCGATTTCCCTATCATTCTTGACGGTGATACGGGGCATGGCGGGATCATGGCGGTCCGCCGTCTAGTTCGCGAATGTATCCGCTTCGGGATCGCTGGTATTCGTATTGATGATCAGCCCATCGAAGGTAAACGGAAAACCCAAAGTGATGGCGTTGAGGTGGTGTCCATTGATCAAGCGGTGGCGCGCTATCGCGCAGCGGTGGACATGAAGAACGAGTTGGACCCGGATTTTGTTATTCAGGCGCAATGCTATGCGCGCGATGCTGCCAATAGCAGCTTAGAGGATTGCATCAAACGCTTGCAGGCTTATGAGCAGGATGCGGGCGTAGATTGGGTACAGATGGAATCACCCCATTCGAAAGAAGAGATCGCGCAAGCCCGCGCGGCGGTCAAAGGGCCGCTTTCCTTTATGAAGGGTAAGCTAGGCCGGTTCTTGACCCTCGAGGAACATTTGGAACTGGGCTGTAATATCGCTTGGTTCCCGGGCTTTACCCATCACGTTACCTGGGCGGCGCTCTATGATTTCATGCTCGATTTCAACGAGCGTGGCATGACCGCATGGGATGAATTCCAGGAGTCTCGCAAGGACAAGCCGTATCCGATTCCGAAAGTGGGTCCGGAGGGCGAAGGCCAGGCGAAGCAGATGGAGTTGGAGCAGAAATACTTCAGCGCCGAAATGTTGGCAAAGTACAAAGATTAATTTCAGAAGCGAGGAAAAAAATATGGCACGCGACGGTTTGAAGATTTTCGATTCCGATACTCATGTGGGTCCTTTCGCGAATGTGTTGGAACCCTATATGACCGAACGCGACAAAAAGGTACTCGAGGAAGACTGGGCGGACTTTAAATCGACCGGCGCACGCACCGACAACACGACCTACACACGGGGCGCACGGAAGTATCTACGTCGGCTGGGGGAAGCCGAAGCGGATACCTCAAAAAAGGGGTACATGGCTGGATTTATTGGCGCTCAGAAAAAGAGCCCGTCACCGCAAGTGGACAACGACCCTCACGAACGCATCAAAGACATGGATTTGGAGGGGGTGGATGTAAACCTGACCCTGCCGTCCGGTTGGTTCGGCACCTTCATCGGCCATGACGATGTGAAACTCGAAACCGGAATGATCAGTGCCTACCACCAATGGATGGAAGATTATTGCGGCGTATATCCGAAGCGTATTGGCGGTGTCATTTTGTGCACGAGTCGTGATGTCGCCTTTAGCGTCGAGCAAATTAAGAAATGGGGCAAATCGGGCTGGGCGTGGGGCATCCTTGTCTATACGCCGCCGAAAGTGCCGCTCGATCATCCTGACATTGAACCGATTTGGAAGGCCGCCGCTGACCACGACCTGGCCATCACATTGCACACATTTACGGTGATGCCACCCTATGCGCCGGGCGGAACGGACAATTGGGAAAATCTCTTCCTACAGCGCTCCGCGTCGCACCCTTGGTGCGGTATGCGGAATGTTGCCTGCATCGTCGGTTCCGGCGTTATGGACCGGTATCCGGATATCCGTGTTGGCTGTTTAGAAGCGGGGCATAGCTGGCTGCCGTTCTGGATGGCGCGCATTGACGAACACGCGCGCACTATTCCTTCGGCCTTGCCGGAAGATTTGAAGATGTTACCGAGCGAGTACATCAAGAGCGGACGTTTCTTTCAGAGCATCGAAATTCCTGAGGGTGGTGAGCTGACCAATATGATCATCGACTTCCTTGGTGAGGATATTCTGATGTACGCCTCGGATTACCCTCACGGGGAGAGCCATTTCCCGGAATCGGTGGACTTAGTGATGGATTGGAAAATGTCCGATGAGCGTCGTTTGAAACTCATGTGGGACAATGCGTGCAAACTCTATGCGCGCGCCGATGTGAATTAGAGCAAAGCTGGGGAACCTATATGCAAAAGATTGCCGGTATCGCAGAAGGCGCGAACATTCTCATTAATATCGGCGGGCTTGCTGTGATGTCGCAGTTGGAAGCCGCTGCGGCGGCGCATTTCTACGCCAGCTTACCCGCGCGCCGTTGTATGCCGGCGGGCGAATTTATTTTTGGGCTTGGTGTTTCCGGAGAGGATCCACTGGTGCCCGAACCCGACTTTAAAATCGAGGACGGCCATGTAAGGCCGCCGACGGGGCCGGGGTTTGGAATTAGTATCGACGAAAAGGCCCTGGAGAAATACTCACTCTATAAGGAGGTGATTTCATGAACGCTCAAGTCGCAGAACTCGATACCGGTGCCACAGATGTAGCGCCAGTTACACGCATCGTCGCCGAATGGGTTGCTAATCTGAAGTATGAGGACATCCCTGAAGCTTCCCTCAAGCATGCCAGGCGCGCACTTTTGGATAGTCTTGGTTGCGGCATTTACGGCAGCGAACAGGAATGGTGCCAGTTGGCAACTATCGTAGCGGAAGAGAATTCCGCCGGGGGTCCTTGCGCGATCTGGGGCGCCGGTAAACGCGTCGGGCCCGTGGATGCGGCAATGGTCAACGGCACCGGTATTCATGGATTCGAGATCGATGACCTTCATGTGGAATCGATGCTACATCCCGGTGCGGTGATCTTGCCAGCGGTCATTGCGCTTGCGGAAGCGCGTAATCTTTCGGGCAAGGATATCTTGCGGGGTCTGGTGGTCGGTTACGAGATTGGCATTCGTACCGCGATTTGTTCGAGCATTGAGCACAAGCTCAAGGGCTATCATATGACGCCCACCAACGGCACGATTGGCGCTGCCGCAGCGGCTGCGGCCACGTTGGGGCTTGATGTGGAAAAAACCAACGATGCCATCGGTATTTCAGTGAGCTTTGCGTCTGGGCTCTACTCAGCCCGCAAAGGGGCGATGACCAAACGCCTCCATGGGGGCCTCGCGGCGCGGAACGGTGTGTTGGCCGGTTTGCTGGCAGAGAAAGGCTTCACTGGTGCTAAGGACGGGCTGGAAGTTGATTTCGGTGGTTATTTCTCCACATTAGGCGAGAATTCCGACCTTTCGATCATGACGGACGATCTCGGCTCGCGCTGGCATATCGATGATATTGGCTTTAAGGCCTACGCGTCCTGCGGCAGCACGCACACCACGGTGGATTGCGTGAAGAAGCTGATGGATGAGGGGCTCAGCGCGGAGAATTTGGAAAACCTTACGGTCCGAATTTCCAAGGCGGGCTTCACCAATGTGGGCTGGGAATATGAGCCGGTCGGCATTGTTGGTATGCAAATGAACGGTCGTTTTGTGGCCGCGACCCAATTGCTAAAGGGTGAAGTGTTCGTCAATCAGTTTTCCATAGATCGGATGGAAGACCCTGAAACGCTCGAGCTTATCAAGAAGATCGACATTATCCATGACCCGGAAATTGATGCTCTGGGACTTGCAAAACGCCACACCGTCGTGGTGACGGCGAAGGATAGTAGCGGCAAGGATTACGAGACTACGCGTGAACAGCGGACAGGCAGTGCGCAGTTTCCGCTGACCGACGCGGAATTGGAATCCAAATTCCGCCGCACCGCGGGTGTTGTCATTCCGGAAAAATCAGCGGACAGAATTGTCGAATTGGCAGACTCCATTGAAACGGTGGATACGGCCGAGGAGTTGAGCAAGTTGTTGGCGGGATAGGCCGGATTACACTTGCCCGAAACGAGAATCCGATTTAGTTGTTGCCGACTTAACCCGATACCTCCGAGGGAACTTTCATGGCTCAGGCTGAATCCGCCGTGCCGCTGACGCGGCGCGAGCAGGGCGTTGTCGCGCTGATCAGCACTGGTCACGGTGTGACCCACTACATGCACTCGATCGTGCTGGTGGTGAGCCCGATTATCAAAGAGAAGTTCAATCTTTCTTATACCGAACTCGGCCTGTTTTTTACCATTTACACCTCGGGCAATTTCATAGCGGCGGTTGTTGGCGGGCCGTTTGCTGACCTGACCGGACGCCGGCAATTATTGCAGGTGTTTTCGATGGCGGTCTTATCGCTGTCCATACCGCTGCTTGGGTTTGTGGAAGAATATGCAACGCTGCTTGCGCTTGGCGTCTTTATTTCGTTTTCCAACCAGCTTTGGCACCCGGCCGCCATTCCCTATTTGGCGACCCGGTTTAATTCCCATCGTGGCTATGTCATGTCGATCCACGGCATGTGCTCCAATATGGGCGACGTGCTGGTGCCCTTGGTCGTGCCCGCCATGCTAACCGGCAATTATATGATCGCGCAGCTAGAGCCCATGTCGTGGCGCAACGTCATGATCGTCAATGCCATTCCCGGATTTCTGATTTTGCCGCCACTGGTCCTCATGGCGATGCGGGAAAAAGTATCAAAGGCAGGTGGCGAAGCACTCGATTTGAAGAGCTATTTTTCGGGCATTGTAGAACAAGCTAAGAACCGCGTGGTATTGGGGGTGGGGCTTATTGCCGGGCTTAGGGCCACGGCACAATCGGGCTCCCGCAATTTCCTGCCGGTTTATTTGGTCGATCAATTCGATTGGAGCCTGACCCAGGCCGGTATCGCGTTGCTACTGCTGAATCTGGGTGGCTCATTTGCGGCCGTTCCAGCGGGCATGGCGTCGGACAAATATGGACGGCGCAAAGTTATGCTGGTCGCCATCGCCGCGGCGACAGTGTTTATCTTGATGCTGCCTCTGTTGCAGGATGAATTTCTGATCGTGATGGGGATTTGTTTGGTTGGCTTCTCAATATATGCGACCCGACCGGTATTGCTCAGCTGGATGATGGATTCGGTCCCCAGTAATTTTCGCGGCACGGCGACAAGTTTGATGTTCGCCACGCAGTCGATGTTTTCGATTCCGAATATGGCGATCACTGGTATCATCGCTGATACGTTCGGCATCGCGACAATCTTCTACTGGTTTGCCTTGATGTTGCTGATCGCCAACGCGGTCATCTTCATCCTGCCAAAGGACGACTGAGGCCAATGGCGGCGGAACGCTCCGGCGCCATGCTACCCGCCCGTGATCAGGGCGTTGTTTTCCTGATTAGCGGTGCCCATGGTATTACCCATTGGATTTATATTTCGGTCATCATTTTGTTGCCGGAAATCCGTACCGAATTCAGCCTTGATTACACATGGGTCGGCACGTTCATTTCGGTGTTCTACGTATTTACTGCGCTGACCAACATTGTCGCCGGGCCAATTGGCGATATGACGGGCCGCCGGGTGCTGTTGCAAGGGCTGGCCCTGTTTTTCATCAGTGTCGGTGCGTTTCTACTCAGCATTTCCGTCAATTACTGGATGGCTTGGGGAGCGGCAATCCTGATCGCCATGTCCACCCATTTTTGGCATCCCGGCGCGATCCCTTACCTAACCACACGCTACGAAAACAGCCGTGGCTATGTGATGTCGATCCACAGTCTGCTGGCTAATATTGGCGATAGCGTGGGGCCGTTTCTGACCGGCCTTTTGGTGTCCGGCGCAATCCTCGGCTATAGCTTCGGTTGGACATGGCGCGATGTCGCGATGATGTTGTCTGTTCCCGGGCTGCTGATTTTACCGTTTATTATCTATTTCGTTGGTATTCGCGGCGCGCCGGAAGCCCGTAAGCGCGATGCGGGGATGGACCTTCGTTCATATGTGTCCGGCGTCATGACCCAATTTAAGGACCGCGTTGTCCTAGGGATTGCGGTAATCACCGGGCTTCGCAGTGCGGCCCAAGGCGGTATTCGCAATTTCCTGCCTTTTTATGTGGTCGACGTGATGGGGTTGGATTTAGCCTATGGCGGCTTCCTCCTCATGATCATGAGCCTCGGCGGCACGGTGGCTGCCGTGCCTGCGGGCCTCGCGTCGGATCGTTATGGGCGCCGGCGCATCGCTATGTTAGCGCTTTCATTCACCATTGCATCGGTCATCCTGCTCACCTTCATCAGAAGCGAAACGGCGCTCGTCTTTATGGTCGCCGTGCTGGGGCTTTCCATGTTCGGACTCCGGCCCGTCATGATGAGCTGGATGATGGATGTCATGCCGCCGAAATTCCGCGGCTCGGGCACCAATTTTATGTTTACGGTGCAATCGGGGTGCAGCGCCGTCATGCCGCTGGTCGCGGGCATTATCGCGGATGCCTATGGGTTGGCGGCGGTGTTTTATGTGATCGCCGGTGTCTTTCTTGTCGCCAATTGCCTGGTTTATCTGTTGCCGGATGATAAGGCCCCTAATGATCCAGCTGATAAGGTCGGGGTGTAGGAGAGAGCATGTCTTTTGCGCGCTTGAAATCATTATTCCATCTAAAAGACCCGGGCCCGGCCCTTTGGCTAATGCTGGGCCATGGGGCGACCCATTGGGTGCTGGTCACCTTCTATCTAATGCTGCCGGTGCTGACCAAAGTGTTCGACCTGTCTTATGCCGAAGCCGGCGGGCTTGTGGCGGCCTACCAGTTCGGTGGCGTCAGCCTCAGCCTGGTCAGCGGGCCGCTGGTCGACCTCACCGGACGGCGGGTGCCCTTTCAAGTCGTGGCGTTGGTGGTTCTCGCAGCAGGCATCGCAAGTTTCGGATTGGCGGATGAATTTATTGTCCTGGTGATGCTGTCCTGGGTAATCGGCGGGGCGGCGCATTTCTGGCACGCGCCGGCGACCGCTTTCATCTCCACCCATTACAAGGAAAACCGGGGCTATGTGATCGGCATTCATGGCGTTGGTTCCAATATGGGTGAGGCCTACGGCTCCATCGCCGCAGGCGTGCTGATCGCCAGCCTCGGTTGGCAGCATGCGAGCATGGTCATCAGCATCCCCACATTTTGCTGCGCTATCGCTATTTGGATAGCCCTTATGCCGAGGGACCGGGTGCATAAAGCGGCCCGGCAGAAAGAGATGACGTTCCGCGAATATCTGCGTGGCATGGCGTCCGTGCTCACGAACCCCACCGTGATCATGCTCTATCTGATGGTGGGTACACGGGCGGC
>Ga0055584_100006616_pt1 | contig 11367 bp, 10 predicted proteins | sample OSDHelmetaG_FD_58716 | JGI IMG/M metagenome (GOLD analysis project Ga0055584, IMG submission 58716) | Pelagic marine sediment microbial communities from the LTER site Helgoland, North Sea, for post-phytoplankton bloom and carbon turnover... | ecosystem: Environmental > Aquatic > Marine >...
GAAATCATCCCTCAAGTTCTTGCGCAAAACGCCTTGGGCTAGAGAAAAGGTAGAAAACCTGTATGTGCGTTCGTTATCTCAAAAATCCGCAAAGCTTAACAAGCCAAAGGCACAGCAAAATAAAGTAAAACCATCCGTGCAAGAAACTGTAAAGCTGACCCCTTGGGGGACAAAAATTTAGTTATTTAGGGACTAAAAGTAGCCTTGATTACAATTATTTCATGGCTAAAATCAGCTTGGTTTCAATCAATCTAGACGTTTGATTTACAAAACTTTCTCTTCATTGGGTGCTTTTCTGCATCAGCAATTAGTAATAATTTATTCAAAAAAAATTCAAATAACGTTTTACGAAACTGGTTTCGTTAAGTAATTTGTAAAAACGAAAACGATTTCGTTGCACCAAAAAACACAATAAGGGCAAACATCGTGGCGAAGAAGAAAATCACAATTATGGAATTGGCAGCACGTTTAGGCCTGTCTAAGAGTTCCGTTTCCAAGGCCTTGCACGGCAGCAAGGAAGTTTCTCCAGCAACGCGTAAGCGGGTGAAAGAGATGGCTGACGAATTGGGTTATCAAGCTTCCGCTATCGCTCGGGCCATTCGGTCTGGTCGCGCTTCTTCTGTGGGTCTGGTGCTACGTACTGACGGCGAACACAGTCACAAACCATTTCTATCGGCATTTATTGATGGCATCTCCCAGCGTTTGGGTAAGGATGCTTACACTCTCACCTTGGCGACGGCCAATAATGAGGCGGACATGTTGAAGATACATGCGGACTTAATCGCCACCAAGGCAGTCGATGCCTTTGTTGTGCCGCGAACCATGTGTCATGACAGTCGGGCAGATTTATTAAAAGAGCAGGGTGTGCCATTCGTTTTGTACGGCCGCACCACAGATTGTGATGATTATGCTTGGTACGACATCAATCAGGAAGGCTATTTCGAATCCCTGGTGAACAAACTAGTGGAACTAGGCCATAGCAATATCGCTTACCTAGGTGGTGATGATACGTATTTTTATGAGTCTCTACGTCGTGATGGCTTTATGCGCGGCATACAGGCAGCAGGTATCACAGATTATGTGTGTGTCGACCATGTGGTGGACATTACCGAAGGCAAGCACGAAGCCTTGCAGTTGTTAAAGGGGGGTAACCCGCCAACAGCTTTTGTTTGTGCTTTGGATCGTGTCGGTATTGGTGTTATCCAAGCCGCGGCACAGTTGCAGATATTGGCCGGTAAGCATATTTCTGTCGCAGGTTATGATGGTATTCCCGAAGGGGAGTTTTGTCAGCCTAGCTTGTCCACCTGTGAAGTGGACAATTTTAAATCCGGTTTTCAAATTGCCGATATGGTGTTGCGCCAGATCGGAGGTGAAAAAGTTTCTTCCCTACAGGTGTTAGGTGAAGCAAAGACCCAGTGGCGGGGTTCAACAGGTCCTGCCCTATTTCAATCTGCTGCCTTGGCAGATTTGATAAACCAACTAAACTGAGGAACTACAATGATAAAACTCACTGGTAAAGGCTTATTTGCCGCAACGGCGCTAAGCATGGCTGTGTCAGCCTATGCACAAGCGGCTTCGTTGCAATTTTGGACTACCGAAGAGCAACCAGCGCGTTTGGCCAAACAACAAGCTATGGCGGCGGATTTTAAAAGTGCCACTGGTATCGATGTTGCCGTTATTCCGGTAACAGAAAAAGATCTAGGTACCCGTGCTACGGCTGCTTACGCGGCTGGCGACCTGCCTGACGTAATCTACCACCCACTACAGTATGCGCTACCATGGGCCGAAGCGGGTATTCTTGACATTGACGCAGCTACTGACGCCGTTGAAAATCTAGGTGCTAGCACCTTTGCTGCTGGCGCTTTGACTATGGCTGCTGTTCCAGACGGTTACGCTTCTGTACCGGTTGATGGTTGGACGCAGATGTTGGTATACCGTAAGGACTTGTTTGACGCTAACGGTCTAGCGGCGCCAGATTCTTATGAAGACGTATTGGCCGCTGTTGAAAAGCTACACAATCCACCATCTATGTTTGGTTTCGTTGCCCCTACTAAGGTTGACGAAGGTTTCATGAGCCAAGTTTTGGAGCATGTATTCCTAGCCAACGGCGTATCTCCAGTAAACAAAGATGGTTTCCAAGAGCTAGACGTGGCGAAGACCACTGAAGTGCTAGAATTCTACAAGTCCATTGTTAAGGCTTCTCCTGACGGCGAACTATATTGGAAGCAGTCTCGTGAACTTTACTTCGCAGGTAAGGCTGCAATGATCATCTGGTCTCCGTTCATCCTTGATGAATTGGCAGGTCTACGTGATTCTGCGCCACCAACCATCAACGGCGACCCACAGACTCGTGAGCTAGCTGCTAAGACAGGTATCGTGACTCGCTTCGCTGGTCCTTCCAACGAGCAAGGTGCGGCGTGGGGTGATGTGCGTTATTTCGGTATTACTTCTGACGCTGATACTGACAATGCTATGAAGTTTGTTGAGTACTCAATGAGCGAAGGCTACACGTCTACGCTATCTATCGCTCCAGAAGGTAAGTTCCCAGTACGTCGTGGCGACGCATCGGCTGCTGACAAGTTTGTCAAAGCTTGGGAAAAACTACCCGTTGGTGTTGATCGTAAGGCACCTTTGTCTGACCTATACGAAGCCGACATGATCAACGAGATTGTTGCCGGCCTTGATACGGCGCAGCGTTGGGGTGTAACTGAAGGTCAATTGTCTTTGGCTTCCAAGATCATCAACAGTCAAGCTATTAACCGCCTAGTGCGCTCATATGTTGATGGCGAACGTGATGCAGCTGCTACGGTTGCTGCCTTGAATGCTGAACTAAGCACTATTAAGTAAGCTTGGTAACAGTTCAACTTGCTAGTAGGCCTTGTGGACTTGCTAGCATGTTGCCTGATGGGTAGAGTTGTGGCTACCCATCCCTCCTTAATAGAAGCTCTGGTGCGATCTTTTCTCCATGTGCCAGAGCTTCCATCTATCTGCGTTGATGTATATGAAGTCTCAAACTCCCCCTACATCTATCGGTCCGATGCAAAAGTAAGAAGCGCGCTTAGCGTGGAAGCTATTGTCACCGACCTTATTGATCGTGGCTCTAGTGGTTGTATTGCCCTTGCTAGCGATCTTTTGGATCAGTATCAAGCCCGTCGGCTTAGCTGATTTACGCGCACCAACACCTGGTGTGTATGAGCGTATTCGTGGTGACCTAATGCAAGCTGGTGACACTGCCCGGATCGAATACCGCTTATCTAATTCTTCCCGTGAACATCCGATCACTGGCGTTACCTTAACCGACCAAATTGCCGCTGGCATGGAGTTGGATCTTGAAGGTAAGCCTTGCTCTGTTACGGGGCAAACTCTATTTTGTGATTTTGGCGAGTGGCCTGCTGGCTACCGCGAAAAGCTAAAGATTAAGGCGACTGTGCTGCACAACCTACCAGCCGACTTTGATTTTAAAGCCACTTCTAAGGCCACTGTACCTGTGATGACAGGTGAGTCTAGCTCTAACCTGACTAACGGTGCGTTTACTCTAGAAAACTTTTCCCATATTTTTTCCGCGGATGAATTTGGCGACGTACTTTATGCAACTGTGTTCTATACCTTTGTGGGTACCTTTGGCGCCATCGTTGTTGGTATGTTCGCAGCTCTAATGCTTAACCAGTCGTTTTTGGGCCGGGGCGCTTTCCGAGGCTTGTTGTTATTCCCCTATGTGGCACCGATTGTGGCGGTTGCATTTACTTGGGTGACCTTGTTTGATCCGTTTTCCGGTTCCGCTAATGCCTTGTTGTTACAAATGGGCATGATTGATGCGCCGGTTAACTTCTTTGGACAACGTGGTCTGGCCTTGTGGACCGTCACCATCTTTGAAATTTGGCGCTACTTCCCCTTGTCCTTCTTGTTTATTTTGGCGCGTATGCAGTCCATAGATAGCGAGATGTACGAAGCAGCCGACATGGATGGTGCCACGCCAATGCAAAAGTTCTGGTATCTGTCCTTGCCACAGCTGGTGGGTATCTTGTCTATCTTGTTCTTGTTGCGCTTTATTTGGACCTTTAACAAGTTTGACGACATTTTCTTGTTAACGGGCGGTAACGCCGGTACGCGTACCCTGACTGTAAACGTTTATGAGCAAGCCTTTGCCGTCTCTAATATCGGTGCTGGTGCCGCCGTAGCGGTAGTGGTATTTCTTTGTTTGTTGGTGTTCTCGCTGTTCTTTATTCGCTACGTATCTAAAGAGGAAGGGTTATGAGTTTGGTAAAAAATACCCTTGGTTCTGGCCAGGTTTTAGGTCTTATTATTGGTTCTATGTGGGCTGCTGTTTTAGTCCTCACAACAAGTGTGATGTTGGCCTTTGCGACGGGCGCAGGCTTTAAGCCTGATTGGTCTGCAGCCTTGATCATGGGTGCTGTTGTGGGCCCGGTGTTGGTCTGGCGTGGCGCTAACCCTAGTAATCGTTCACAAGTGTTGTTAATAGCTGTGTTAGCCACTTTATTGGTTATGGCCCTGTCTGCCATGCAGCCTTTTGGTTTGTCAGTGGCTGAGCACACCAAGGCACAGTTAATAGGTTTGGTGGTGTTGGGGCTTATGTTGAGCTTAAGTTTATCAAAAATGTTACAGCCTCTGAGCCTTGGTGTGCAAAGTCGCCATGATGTAGAGCAGGCCGTGATTAATGCCAGTATGGGCTTTGGTTATCTGGTGTTTAGTGCCATGGTCTTAATTCCCTTTTATGTGATGGTGATGACTTCCCTTAAGTCGCAACAGCAGTTGTTGATGAACCCGTTGGACTTTAGCTTGGACTTGAGTTTGGGGTGGGATTTATTCCGTAGCTACACCGAGTTATTTCGTGACTTTAACTTTGGCGTTTATCTACTTAACTCTTTTATGGTTGCTATCGCCACCGTTATTATAACCTTGTTGTTTAGCGCCCCTGGTGCCTATGCCGTGGCGCGCCTCAAGTTTCGTGGTCGTGCCAGTATGTCACGGGGTATCTTGCTGATTTATATGGTACCTATGATCGTATTGGCGTTGCCTATTTATATTGTCTTTTCTATGTTGGAGATGCGTAATTCTTTAATTGGTATCTTGCTTATCTATCCAGTTACCACCATTCCTGTGGCCTTATATATGCTGCAGGGTTACTTCCGTGGTTTGCCTGAGGAAGTGGAAGAAGCAGGGTTGATGGATGGCCTAAGCCGTATCGGTGTGATCATTAAGATCACCTTGCCATTGGCACTGCCTGCGCTGGCTTCCGTATCCCTGTATGTATTTATGATCGCCTGGAATGAGTTCTTATTGGCCTTTATGCTTTTGGATGACCCTAGCACCTTCACTCTGACACGTGGTGTTTCTATGCTAAATTCATCCGAAGTACCACGTCAGCACTTGATGGCTGGGGCGGTGATTTCCACCATTCCCATTATGATGATCTTCCTATTTTTAGAACGCTTTATGAGCGGTGGCCTCACGGCTGGCTCGGTAAAAGGATAAACCCCATGTTAGATAAAACACAAAAAGACACAGACTCTATGCTAGAACAGGCTAGACAAATCCTAGCTGACAATGATCGTGGTGGTTACACGGTACCTACTCATGGTCTTTATCCTTATCAGTGGAATTGGGATTCCGTGTTAGCCGCTTGGGGTTTTGCAAGCTACGATCTAGATCGCGGCTGGCAAGAAATCGAGACGCTATTTGCTAGCCAGTGGCCGACAGGCATGGTGCCGCACATTATTTTTCACAAACCAGATCCAGGTTATTTCCCAGGTCCAGATGTGTGGGGTACCCAATGCGCTCCCCAGACCACAGGCATCACTCAGCCACCCATTGCCGCTACTTTTGTGCGCAAGATGTTTTGCGCTGACCGCAGTTTTGGTGAACCCCGAGCCCGCGCTTTGTTCGAACCGTTAAAGAACTGGCACCGCTGGTTTATGGACTACCGTTCCGAAGGTGGCCGTATTTGCATTACTCACCCGTGGGAAAGTGGCCGCGATAATGCCATCGATTGGGATTCTGCCATGGCCCGCGTCGATACCTCCGAAGTAGGAGAATACACTCGTCGCGATACTAGTCACGTTAACCCGGAAATGCGCCCTAAGAAAGAAGATTACGATCGCTATATCTCCTTGTTGTATTTGGGTCGTGATACGGGCTGGGATGAAGCTCAAATTAGGGCCAAAAGCGCATTCCGTGTGGCTGATATCGGCATGACCTTTATCTTGCTGCGTGCCTGTCAAGATCTACTATGGATGGCTACTGAATTAGGTGAAGACGGCCAAGAAATCGCGGGCTGGATTACACAGTTAGAGCGGGGCGTTGCTAGCATGTGGAATGAGGATATCCAAGCTTATGATAGCTACGATATTCACGCTCAACAGTTTACTGGTTGCTTGTCCAACGCTAGTTACCTTTGCTGGTACGCTGGCATCGAAAATTCAGTAATGCTAGAGCATTACCAGCGCATTAGTGCTGAACTGGATTACCCGGTACCTAGTTTAGATTCGAACAATCCAAACTATGATCCTTTGCGCTACTGGCGTGGCCCTACGTGGCCTTTCTTCAACTCCCTAATTGGTATTGGTTTAGAAGATATGGGCCATAAGGACGAAGCCGACAACCTGCGTGCAGCAACAGACAAGTTGCTACGCACAGAAGGCTTTTATGAATACTGTCATCCTGGTACTGGTCAAGGTGCTGGTGGCGAACAATTTACTTGGACCGCAGCTATCTGGTTAAGCTGGGTGAATATGGAGTCAGACAAATGGGCATGATCGAATTACGCAAAGTCGAAAAATGGTACGACGATATCTGCGTCATTAATGGCCTAGACCTTAAAATTGAAGATGGCGAATTAGTTGTCTTTGTTGGTCCATCCGGTTGTGGTAAATCCACCTTGCTACGTATGATTGCTGGCCTTGAAGAAACCAGCCGTGGCGAAATCATTCTTGATAGCAAGGACGTAACGGCGGATTCGCCGGCCCGTCGTGGTCTAGCCATGGTGTTCCAATCTTATGCTTTGTATCCGCATATGAATGTGGCCGAAAACATGGGTTTTAGTTTGAAAACTAGCGGTGCCAAGCAAAATGAAATTGATGCCAAGGTCAACGCAGCGGCAAAGGCCCTAAAGCTTGAGCCATTGTTAGAACGACGTCCTAAAGATCTATCTGGTGGACAGCGCCAGCGTGTGGCCATTGGTCGTGCTATTGTGAGGGACCCAACAGCCTTCTTGTTTGATGAACCCTTGTCCAATTTAGATGCTGCTTTACGGGTCGACATGCGTCACGAAATCGCTCGTTTGCATACGCAACTAAACCGTACCATGGTTTATGTGACTCATGATCAGGTAGAGGCCATGACCTTGGCTGACCGTATTGTGGTGTTGCAAGGTGGTCATATCGAACAAGTAGGTTCGCCAAGAGAACTGTACGAAAACCCACGTAATTTATTTGTTGCCCAGTTTATTGGTTCGCCAAAAATGAACTTGCTGCAAGGCGAAACCCATGATGGTCAGTTCCAAATCGAGAGTGCGGATTTAGTGGCTGCACCTATGGGTACTCGCACTATGGGTGCTCGCCCAGAGAATCTAACTATGGGTGAACCTGGAGCCAGCAGTTTTGAAGGCACTGTCGAAGTAGTTGAATACCTTGGTGCAGACTTATTTGTGTTTGTTAAGACCAGCTGTGGGCTGATTAATATTCGCTGCAATGGTCAACAAAGCTATACACCAGGTGATAAGGTAAGTATTCACTTCGATGCTGGGCATTGCCATTACTTTGATGCTGATGGCGAACGCTTGTAGGGTGCAATAGGTCGGGCGTCAGTCCGACATTCAAAACCAATCATCAGAGACAAACATGAAAGTACTGATAGCCCCCGATTCCTTTAAGCAAAGTCTGTCAGCGCCAGAGGTTGCTGCCAGTATTGCAGTGGGCTTACAAAGGGCCATAGCGGGTGTTCAGACAGTATGTTTGCCTGTTGCTGATGGTGGCGAAGGTACTACCGAAGCTTTGGTGCATTCCACTAAAGGGCAGTTATTATCACATACGGTAATGGGCCCTCTTGGTGAAACTATGGGCGCTCTTTGGGGGCGTATTCCCGCTGGCGATAAAATTGATGGCTGCGCTGTAATTGAAGTGGCAGCGGCTTCTGGTATCGACAAAATATCGCCTAGCGAAGGTAACGCTCTAACAGCAACTAGCCGCGGTACTGGCGAACTAATAGCCCATGCTTTAGACCAAGGTGTGCGGGAATTTATTGTCGGTTTGGGAGGTAGTGCTTGCAATGACGCTGGTGCTGGACTGCTATCTGCCTTAGGGGTACGTCTGCTAGATGCTGAGGGGCAAATGCTAGCGGAAGGCGGTGCTGCTTTGGCGCGGCTAGATTGCATAGATACAAGTGGTTTGGACCCAAGATTGGCTCAGTGTTGCTTTCGAGTGGCCTGTGATGTGACTAATCCTTTGCTTGGGGATCAAGGAGCTAGTGCCATATTTGGCCCCCAAAAAGGTGCCAGTCCACAGCAGGTACAAGAACTCGATTTTGCCCTCAAACAATTTGCCGATATTAGCGAGGCTACTACAGGTAAACAAGATCGTCTTAACCCTGGTGCTGGCGCAGCAGGTGGTGTGGGCTTTGCCTTAATGCAGTATTTGCCCTGCGAATTTGGCCCTGGTATCGAGCTGGTATTAGATACCATTGATTTTGCTTCCCAGTTGAGTGAAGTAGATTGGGTAATTACCGGCGAAGGCAAGCTGGACGAGCAAAGCCAATATGGTAAAGCCCCTATGGGGGTAGCGCAATTATCTAATGCCGCAGGTGTACCCGTAATTGCCGTAGCCGGTAGTATGACTGCGTCACCAGAACAGCTGCAGTTAATGGGTGTCAAGGCTGCCTTTAGCGTTGTTGAAGGCCCCGTTGATTTACCTACGGCGTTATTAAACGCAAGTCAAAATTTACAGCAGACGGCCTACAACATTGGCCGTCTTTTGGCGCCTTAACGGCGTCCTTTTTCTTATACATAGATGTATGATCATGACACCAACCACTCCTAACGCTTGGCTAACAGAATCTCATTTACGCACACAAATTGAAGGTGTGCTTAGTTTTTATAACCGGCATGCAATTTGTCCAACGGGCGGCTTTTATCAACAACTTAATGCTCAAGGTGAGCATGCCGACAATGGTCTTAATCAGTTGGTAAGTAGCACACGCATAGTGGTGAATTTTGCCCGCGGTAAGCTATTATTTGATAAGCCAGAGTATGAACATAATTTACGCCATGGCTTAGTATATATCCGCGAGCAACACCGCTGGGCTAACGGACTGGGCTATCATTGGATGCTAGAAGGTGACCAGCCTTTGGATAGTGACCAATATTGCTATGGCTATGCATTTTTGATTTTGGCTTATGCTAACGCTTTGCAAGCTGGAATTTCACAAGCGGGCCCTTGGTTACAAGAAACTTTTGACCTGATGGAAAAGTATTTCTGGCAAGCCGAGCACGGTTTGTATGCTGATCAACTATCTGCCGATCTGCAAACGCTAGATAACTACCGTGGTCAAAATGCCAATATGCATGCCTGCGAGGCAATGATTGCCGCCTACGAGGCGACTTCTGATAACAAGTACTTAGGGCGTGCTCAGCAGCTCGCTCATAACATTGTAGTGCGTAATACGGCCAGTACTGATGGTTTATTATGGGAACATTACACTACCGATTGGCAGGTAGATTGGGACTACAACAAAGACGATCCACAAAACCTGTATAAGCCATGGGGATATCAACCTGGGCACTTTACTGAGTGGACTAAGCTGTTGTTAATGCTACACAAGCACAGCCCCGACGCGGCCTTGTTGGAGCGAGCTCAGGAGCTTATGGATACTGCTCTACAGTATAGCTGGGATGGTCAGTATGGCGGTTTGCTGTATGGCTTTGCGCCGGACTATAAGATATGTGATGACAACAAGTACTTTTGGGTACAGGCCGAAACATTGGCTGCCATCGCATGGTTGATGCAGTATAAAGATAGTGCCACTTACAGCCAGCCTTTTGCTGATCTAGCAGCCTATATCGAAGCACACTTTATCGTGCCTGGTGAAACGGTTTGGTACCGTGTGCTTGATCGCCAGAATCAACAACAAGAAGATTGGATTGCCGCCCCTGGTGCCAAGTGTGATTACCATAATTTGGGTGCTTGTTACGATATTCTACGTAGCTTAACCATCACCAAATAGATAAGGAATTGGGTATGTTTTTATGTTGCGGAGAAGCTTTAATCGATATGGTGCCTTTGAAGGATGAAAACGGCCAACAAGGGTTTACCCCAATTGCTGGTGGCGCTATTTTTAATACGGCTATCAGTATGGGGCGTCTTGAGCGCCAAGTGGGTTTGCTGTCGAGTATCTCCAGTGATTTGTTTGGTCAGCAGCTGGTAGATAATTTACATGCAAGCCAAGTAGATGCTAGCTATCTAGTTAGGCCTTCACTACCAACAACACTAGCCTTTGTACAGCTCATAGATAGCCATGCGAGTTATACTTTTTATGACGAAAACTCCGCTGGCCGCAGCCTTACTGAATCTGATTTACCTGCAATTCCCGAGTCTGTAAATGGTTTGTATTTTGGTGGTATTAGCTTGATTAGCGAACCCGCTGCCGATGCCTATGCAAGCTTGGCAGAAGCCCAAGCAACAGATAAATTGATTGTGCTTGATCCCAATATTCGTACTTCATTTATTACTGATGAAACCAGCTATCGTTCGCGCCTGCAACGTATCATTGCTGTAGCTGATCTAGTAAAAGTGTCCGATGAAGATTTAGCTTGGTTGCAGCCACAAGCTGCAACCGAAGCTGAGGCCGTAGCCGCTTTGCGTGGGCATGATGCACAGCATGTTATTGTTACTCGTGGTGCGGAAGGTACTGAGATCTACCTTGCTGATGGCAGTTTAGTTGAGTGTGATGCAGTGAAGGCGCAAGTTGTCGATACGGTAGGTGCCGGTGATACGTTCAATGCCGGTGTGCTAGCGAGTTTAGATCAACAAGGTTTGTTATCTAAGCAAGCCCTCGGCAATGCTACACAAGATCAGTGGTATGTGGCTTTGGGGTTAGGTGCACAAGTAGCTGCCGTAACGGTTAGTCGAGCTGGCGCTAACCCACCTTGGTTGACAGAGCTTTAAATAAGCTAGCTACAGAGGTACTTCTAGCCCTACCTTAGCCCGATCCATAACTACTGAAGTTTTGAAACGACGTATATTGGCATTATCAAAAAATAGTTGATGAGTTAAGTCTTCAAAGTCGCGCATATTCTTGGCGCTGCAAATTAGCACAAAGTCAGCGTCTCCCGTGACATAGTAGCACTGCTGTACGCGA
>Ga0055584_100006617_pt1 | contig 11366 bp, 9 predicted proteins | sample OSDHelmetaG_FD_58716 | JGI IMG/M metagenome (GOLD analysis project Ga0055584, IMG submission 58716) | Pelagic marine sediment microbial communities from the LTER site Helgoland, North Sea, for post-phytoplankton bloom and carbon turnover... | ecosystem: Environmental > Aquatic > Marine >...
TTCGAGCGACAGCAGGCCTTCATCGCGCGGGTCACCCACGAGCTCAAGACGCCCCTCGCCGGCATCCGGGTCATGGCGGAGACGCTTCAGATGGGGGCGGCCTCCGACCCACGAACGGCCAAGCGCTTCCTCGATCGGATCATCCACGAGACCGAGAACCTCGGCCAGCGCATCGACGAGGTGCTGAACTCGGCCCGCAGCCCCCAGGTCAGCGAGAAGACGCCGATCCGGCTCGAAGAGCTCGCGAGCGAGGTGGTGGAGACCTGGACCCCCCGCTTCCAACAGGCAGGCGCCACCCTCGAGACCGACCTGCGCGCCTGCCGCCCCATCCCCGCCGACCCGCCGCTCCTGCGCGACGCTCTCGGCAACCTGCTCGACAACGCCCTGAAGTACCGCCGTCCCGGCGTGCGGGGCCGCTGCCTCGTGCGAACGGTCGAGACCAGCCGGTGGGTCATCTTCGAGGTGGTGGATAATGGGATGGGAGTCCCACCGGCCATGCGGCGCCGCATCTTCGAGCGCTTCTCGCGCGTCGAGGGTCCGGGTCGCGGCAAGTCTGGCGGGCACGGCCTGGGCCTCTCGTTTGTGGCCGAGGCGGCCGCCGCGCACCGCGGCGTGGTCGAATGCACCGAGGGCTTCGAAGGCGGGGCCCGATTCCGGCTGAAGCTTAGGAGGAGACGATGAGCAGCGATCCGAGCGCCCGCATCATGATCGTCGAAGACGACGAGACCATCGCCCTGGGGGTCGAGACGGCGCTGCGGCTCGAGGGCCACACCGTGCGGCACTACGACCGCGCCGAGCTCGCCCTCGACGCCCTCGACGCCTGGAAGCCGCACCTGGTCATCCTCGACCGCATGCTCCCGGGCATCGACGGCCTGAGCGCGCTCCAGTACATCCGCGAGCACCACGTCGACCTCAAGGTCATCATGCTCACCGCGAAGGGCTCCGAGAGCGACCGCATCGAGGGCCTCGACGCCGGCGCCGACGACTATGTCGCCAAGCCCTTCTCGACCCAGGTGCTGCTCGCGCGGGTGCGCGCCCGGCTGCGGGCGCTCCCGGTGCACGCCCTCGACCCCGACACCTTCGCCTTCGGCGACATGCGGGTCGATCTGCGCCGCCGGGTGCTCCACCGCGGAGACGAGGAGATCCGGCTCACCACCCACGAGGCTGGCGTGCTGCAGTACCTCATCGAGCACAAGGGCGACGACGTCACCCGCGAAGAGCTGCTCGAGAAGGTCTGGGGCTACTCCCCCACCATGCAGACCCGCACGGTGGACAACCAGATCCTCAAGCTGCGCAAGAAGGTCGAGGAGACCCCGGGCGATCCCCGCCACATCCTCACCATCCACGGCGTGGGCTACCGCTTCGAGCCCTGAGCGCGCGGGCGCGACAACAGGTCCGCGCGACAACAGGTCCGCGCGACAACCCAACAGAGACGGCGCCGCCCCCACCCGGGGAGCGGCGCCGCGCTCGTTCAGAGAGGGCGTCGGCTCAGGCCAGCTCGCCACCGTCGAGGGTGATGAACTGACCGTTCATGCCCGCTGCGCCAGCCGACGCCAGGAACAGGATGGTGTCGGCGATCTCAGCCTGGGTCAGGGCCTGGCCACGCGGGGTGCGGGCCAGCCAGTCGGCCTTCATCTTGTCCGCCGAGAGCTCGGACTTCTCTTCGATGCCCGTGAGCGCCGTATCGACCAGCGGCGATTCGGTGAGGCCCAGCACCACCGAGTTGACCCCCACGCCCTTGTCGCCGACTTCGGCGGCGAGAGACCGGGTGAAGCCGAGCAGGCCAGCCTTCGAGGCGCCATAGGCCGCGAAGTAGGGCTGACCGCGCAGCGCGCTGGTGCTGGAGATGTTGATGATGCGACCCGACCCACGGTTGATCATCCCCGGCAGCACCTTGAGGGCGCACAGGAAGGCGCCGGTGAGGTTCACCTTCAGGTGCTCCTCCCAGACGCGCACGTCGGTCTTGGTGATCAGGCTGGGGCGGATCATGCCCGCGTTGTTGACCAGCACGTCGACCGGACCAGCGGCCATGAACGCGGCCTCGACGCTGGCGGGGTCGCCCACGTCAATGCGCACGGCGTACGCGCCGATCTCGTCGGCCAGGGCCTCGATCTCGTTGCGCGTGCGGGCCATGACCGTGACGCGGTAGCCCTCTTCCTTGAAGCGCCGGGCCGTCGCGGCCCCGATGCCTCGACCGCCGCCGGTGACGACTGCGTGGGGTGCCTTGGGCATGTGGAGTCCTCCAGTTGAGGGATGCGCGCAGAGGCGCGCGGAGAGATTTCAGGGAGCGGAGCCGATGTTTCGGTAACCGCCAGCAAAATAGAGCAGGGGGGCCAGCGCGCCTGGGGCGGACGGCGACACCGTCGCGCCCTCGACCTGGCCGATGAAGATCGTGTGATCGCCGCCGTCTGCGGTGGACCAGGTGCGGCAGTCGAGCTGCGCCAGGGCGCCGCCGATGAGGGGCGCGCCGCTCACGCTACCGCGGGTGAGCGTGAGATCGTCCCACTTGGAGCGGCCCTCGTCCCACCAGCCGGCGAAGCGGTTCGACACCGTCACCTGCTCGGAGGAGAGGATGTTGATGGCGAAGCTGCCGGCGCCCTGGAGGCGCTGGTGCGTCGCGTTGCCCTTGGTGACACAGACCAGCACGAGCGGGGGGTCGAGCGAGACCGAGGTGAAGGCGCTGGCGGTCATGCCGTGGTCGCCGTCGTCGTCGGCCAGGGTCACCACCGTGACGCCCGAGGCGAAGCGGGCGAGGGCGGTCTTGAACTCGTCGGGGGTGACCGGCATAGGGAACCTGGGCGGCAGCTGGGGAAGGGACACCGAGCGGGCCGGGTCGGGGCGTACAGACTCCACGACCCGACGACGGGGCGCCCACATAACATGCTACGACTCTCGGCCCTGCATCCAAGCCCCGACCGCCCACATGCTGCTCGAGCCCGTACGCATCAAGCGCCCCGACCTTCGCGACGAAGTGCGCGATCTCGTCGACCTGGTGGCCGACTGTGGCGCTGCCCACGAGATCCCACTCACCGAGCTGGTGCGAATCCTCGGCATCACCATCGCGCCGGACTTTCAACAACAGCTGGCCGATCGGGGGGATCTCCGGCTCCAAGAGTCCCGGTTCGTGAATCGGGGCCCGGTCATCAAGCGCAAGGTCCGCCTGGTGGGCTTCGACGTGACCCTGCGCATGCCCGAGCGGCTGACCGGACGCCTCACCCGCTTCCACGACAGCTTCCAGCTCGCCTTCGAGCCCGATCATTCGGTGGCCATCTCCAAGTTCCTCTTCAGCGTGCAGTTGCGCCACCTCGACCTGAACCGCGAGCGCATCTTCGTGGACTTCGCCGGCGCGCAGGACGTGTTCATCGACCTCGCCTGAGGCGCGCGCGTCGACGTCGCGTGTGGGGCGAGCCGGCCGGGCCGGCCGCAGCGGGGCCGGGATAGGGCCCGCTCCTCGGGGTCGGCAGCGCACCGCCACCCCACCGTGGAGGACGCCATGAACCGGCCCGCTGTCGAGGTCTACAACCCCACGCACCCCGTCCGCATCGTGACCGCTGCGTCGCTGTTCGACGGGCACGACGCCGCCATCAACATCATGCGGCGCATCCTGCAGTCGTCCGGGGCCGAGGTCATCCACCTGGGCCACAACCGCTCGGTGCGCGAGATCGTCGACTGCGCGATCCAAGAGGACGCCCAGGCGGTGGCGATCACCAGCTACCAGGGCGGCCACGTCGAGTACTTCAAGTACATGCGGCGGCTGTTCGACGAGCGGGGCGCCGACGTGCGCATCTTCGGCGGCGGCGGGGGCACCATCCTGCCCTCCGAGATCGACGACCTGCACGCCGCTGGCATCGACCGCATCTACTCGCCCGACGACGGCCGCGAGCTCGGCCTTCAAGGCATGATCAACGACCTGCTGCGGCGCTGCGACCATCCGCGCCGCGGCGCCGACTGGCGACCGCATCTCGACCGGCTCGACCAGGGCGACCCGGCCGACCTCGCCGCGCTGGTGACGATCGCCGAGAACCACGCCGAAGTGCACGATGAGCTCAAGGCCGCCGTGGCCGCCCGCCTGGGCGACCGCGTGGTCCCGGTGCTGGGCATCACGGGCACCGGCGGCGCCGGCAAGTCGAGCCTGGTGGACGAGCTCATCCGCCGCTGGCTCACCGATCAGCCCGGACGGATCGCGGTGTTGTCGGTCGATCCCTCGAAGCGGCGCACCGGCGGCGCCCTGCTCGGCGACCGCATCCGCATGAACGCCGCCGACGACCCGCGCGTCTTCGTGCGGTCCCTGGCCACCCGCCAGTCCAACCTGGCGCTGTCGGCCCACGTCCAAGACGCCATCGATCTGTGCAAGGCGGCCGCCTTCGACCTGGTCGTGGTCGAGACCAGCGGCATCGGGCAGTCCGACACCGAGATCACCGATCACGCCGACGCCTCTCTGTACGTGATGACGGCGGAGTACGGGGCGGCGACGCAGCTCGAGAAGATCGACATGCTCGACTTCGCCGACGCCATCGCCATCAACAAGTTCGACAAGCGCGGCAGCGAAGACGCCCTGCGCGACGTGCGCAAGCAGTACCGCCGCAACCACAACCGCTTCGGCGGCGACGACGCCGACCTGCCCATCGTGGGCACCATCGCCTCGCGCTTCGCCGACCCGGGCGTCGATCGACTCTACGGCCTGCTGCTCGACCGCGTCTCGGCCGCCTCGGGCGTGCCGCTGGCCTCGACCCTCGAGGGCGGCGCCATCCCCCCGGAGCGCCTCGACGTCATCCCCGCCGACCGATCGCGCTACCTGGCCGAGATCGCCGACACCATCGACAGACACGAGCAGGCTGTGCTGCGGCAGGTGGAGGTCGCGCGCGGCCTGTTCCAGATCGAGGGGGCGGTGGCGCTGCTGCGGGGGGCCCCCTCCGGCATCGACCACCCGAGCGGCCCCCTGGCCACGCAGGACCACGACTCCGACGCCGTCCACGACCTCGTGCGCCGCTACAACTCCCTGCGCGAACACCTCGACGCCGACAGCCGCCGGCTGCTCGAGGCCTGGCCCGCCCAGCAGGAGCGCTACAGCGGAGACGTGTTCCGCTACGAGGTGCGCGGCCGCGCCGTCGAGCAGCCGCTCACCCGCACCAGCCTGTCGGGCACCCGGGTGCCCCGGGTCGTGCTCCCTCGCTACGCCGACTGGGGCGCAATACTCGAGTGGCAGCTGCGCGAGAACGTGCCCGGCGGCTGGCCCTACACGGCGGGCGTGTTCCCCCTCAAGCGCGCTGGCGAGGACCCGGCCCGCATGTTCGCCGGCGAGGGTGGCCCCGAGCGCACCAACCGTCGCTTCCACTACGTCTCGCGCGGGCTGCCGGCCAAGCGGCTCTCCACCGCCTTCGACTCGGTCACCCTCTACGGCGAAGACCCCGACCACCGGCCCGACATCTACGGCAAGGTGGGCAACTCCGGCGTGAGTGTCTGCTCGCTCGACGACGCCAAGAAGCTCTACTCGGGCTTCGACCTCGCCGACAAGCGCACGTCGGTGAGCATGACCATCAACGGGCCCGCGCCCATGCTGCTCGGCTTCTTCATGAACGCCGCCATCGACCAGCAGTGCGAGCGGTACATCCGCGAGAACGGTTTGGTCGACGAGGTGGAGGCCCAGATCGAGGCCCTCTGGGCCGGGCGCGACGCGCCCCGCCCGCGCTACCACGGCGACCTGCCCGAGGGCCACGACGGCCTGGGCCTCCTGCTGCTCGGCGTGACCGGCGACCAGGTGCTGCCGCCCGAGGTCTACGCCCGCATCAAGGCAGACACGCTGCGCCGGGTTCGGGGCACGGTGCAGGCCGACATCCTCAAAGAGGACCAAGCCCAGAACACCTGCATCTTCTCCACCGAATTCGCCCTGCGGATGATGGGGGACATTCAGGAGTACTTCACTGAGAATGAAGTTCGAAACTTCTATTCGGTGAGCATCAGCGGCTACCACATCGCCGAAGCGGGCGCGAACCCCATCACCCAGCTGGCCTTCACGCTGGCCAACGGCTTCACCTTCGTCGAGTACTACCGGTCTCGTGGGCTCGACATCGACGCCTTCGCAGCCAACCTGAGCTTCTTCTTCAGCAACGGCATGGACCCCGAGTACTCGGTGATCGGCCGGGTGGCTCGCCGCATCTGGGCCCGCGCCATCAAGCTGATGTACGGCGGCGACGCCCGGTCCCAGAAGCTCAAGTACCACATCCAGACCAGCGGCCGGTCGCTGCACGCCCAAGAGATCGCGTTCAACGACATCCGCACGACGCTGCAGGCGCTCTACGCCCTCAACGACAACTGCAACTCGCTGCACACCAACGCCTACGACGAGGCCATCACCACCCCCACCGAGGAGTCGGTGCGGCGGGCCCTGGCCATCCAGCTGGTCATCGCCAAGGAGCTGGGCCTGTCGATGAATGAGAACCCCATCCAGGGCTCCTTCCTCATCGAGCAGCTCACCGACCGGGTGGAACAGCGGGTGCTCGAAGAGTTCCGTCGGCTCAGCGACCGGGGCGGGGTGCTCGGCGCGATGGAGCGCATGTACCAGCGCAGCCGAATCCAAGAGGAGTCGCTGCACTACGAGACCCTCAAGCACACCGGCGAGCTGCCCATCGTGGGCGTGAACACCTTCTTGAGCGACGACGGGTCGCCGACGGTGCTCCCCCAAGAGGTGATCCGGGCCACAGCCGACGAGAAGCTGCAGGCCATCGCCGACCGCGAGGCCCTGCAGGCCCGCGACCCCGACGCGTCGGCCGCCGCGCTCGACCGCTTGCAGCAGGCCGCGCTGGAGCGAAGCAACCTGTTCGAGGCCCTGATGGAGACCTGCAAGGTGTGCAGCCTCGGTCAGATCTCCCGCGCTCTGTACGCCGTGGGTGGCCAGTACCGCCGGAACATGTGATTGGACCCCGGTTCGCCGGCCCGAAGCCCCGGGTCGTCGCGTCGGGAGGTCTCGGGACCGAATGGCCGTCAGCCGCATCGGACAGCGCGTGGGGCCCTTCGAGCTTGCCGAGCGCATCGAAGGCGACGGCACCGCTACGCTCTACCGGGCCATTCGGCCCGCTGGTTCACGCGAGCCCCGCGTCGTCGCGGTTCGCATGGCCGACGACCCGCGTGACGAGCGCGCGGCCGCCTGGATTCGCAACGAATACGACATCTTGCGGGCCCTCAGCGAGCCGCCGCACCCCGCGCTGCCCCGCCCCTACGGCTACTACGCGAGCCGCGTCGCGGTGGCCATCGAAGACATCGACGGCGTGAGCATCGCCGAGGCGCTGCAGCTGCGACACGAGGGCCGGGTCCCGGTCGATGCCGCTACGGTGCTCGAGATCCTGGTGGAGCTGGCCCAGGCGCTGCGGCACGCCCACAGCACCACCGGCCCGCAGGGGCCCATCGTGCACGGCCACATCACCCCCGACCTGGTGCACCTCACCCGCGACGGGCAGGTCAAGCTGCTGGGCTTCGGCCGCGAGGCCACCCGCCGCGCGCCCGCCTACACCCCGCCCGAGCAGGCCGCCGGCGCCTTCCAAGACGCCCGCAGCGACCAGTGGGCCGTGGCGTCGCTGGGGCTCGAGCTGCTGCTGGGCCAGCCGGTCTACTCGGGCGCGGACGACCCCATGGCCCTCGCCCTCAATGGGCGGGTGGGCCCATGGCTCGACCGCCTGGAGCGCCGGTGGCCCGAGGTGTGCAGGGTCTTCGCCCGCTGCCTCGCCCCCGCGGCCGGCGATCGGTACGCCCGCGAGGCCGACCTGGTGCGCGACCTCCTCGCGGCGAGCCGCACCCTCGGCGGCCGCGCCGATGTGCGCGCGCTGGCCGGGCGCGTCGCCGCGCTGCTGCCCCAGCCCGCTCCCATCACGCCGCCGCCGGCCGCCGCGCCAGCGCCCGCCGCCGCCCCGACGCCTCCCGCACCCGAGGGCCCCGGCCCCACCATCCAGTCTGGCCTCGAGCCGAAGATCGACTCGACCCTGGTGCCCCTCGAAGACGACGTCGATCCCGACTCGGTGCGCGCCGCGGCCTTGCACCCGCCGCCCGACCGTGACCGCACCGACGACCTCGACACCACCCGCAACGCGCGGGTCGCGGTCTCCCCCGACCGCTCGGGCTCGCACCTCCCCCCTTCGCAGCCCCCCATCCTGCGCGACCGTCGGAGGCTCGAAGACGAGGTCACCGACACCGTGCCGGGCGCCATGGTGGAGACGCTGCCCGCCGAGACGGCCCAGGTTCAGGCGGGCCCCGCGGTCTCGGCCCCCTCCACCGAGCTCGACGAGCCCGAGAGCGACGCCGACACCCCCATCGCCGGCGAGCTGCCGTTCGCCGGCGACCCAGGGGTGGCCGCGGTGGCCGTGCCCGTCGGCGGCCCCACGGTGGCGGCCGGCGAAGACGCCCCGCCAGACCCCGACAGCCACGTCGACGACCCCGATGACGCAGACGCCCCCGAAGAGGACGACCTGCTCACCGCGCTGGGGGTCTCCCCGCTGAGCTCCCTCGACCCCGCGATCGACGGGGGGCCGGGCGACGAAGAGCCCGCCACCGACCCAGGCCTCGACGTCGGGGCGCTGCCGGGCGACGCCCTGCGGTGGACCGAGATGCTGGCGATCGTCTCGATCGCCCTGCTGGTGGTGACTGGCGTGTCGTTCCTGGCGTGGCGGTTCTTCTGAGCGCCCTGGAGCTCCGCTCGATCGTCCCAGGGGTGCGCGTCGTCGCGGTCCCCTCCCCCACCCTGCCGCCCGCGACCACCACCAACTGCTGGTTGCTGGGCGACCGCGACGTCATCGCCGTCGATCCCGCGGGCGTCACCGAGCGCGCCCGCGCGGGGCTCGACCACGCGCTCGACGCCGGTGGGCTGCGGGTGGCCGCCATCTTCCTCACCCACCACCACGGCGATCACTTCGGCGGAGCGGCCCACCTGCGCGCGCGCACCGGCGCGCCCATCTGGGCCCACCCCTGGACCATCGCCCACGTCGGCGTCTCGGTGGATCGGGCGCTCGCGCCGGACGAGACCCTCGACACCGACGACGGTCGCCGCTGGCGCCTGCTGCACACGCCCGGCCACGCCCCGGGGCACCTCTGCGCCTTCGACGGCGAGACCGTGGTGGCGGGCGACATGGTGGCGGGCGAGGGCACCATCGTGCTCGACCCGCCCGAGGGCGACCTGGCGCAGTACCTCGACAGCCTCGAGCGCCTGCTGGCCCTCGGGGCCCAGCGCCTGCTGCCCGCGCACGGTCCCGTCATCGAGCCCGCGGTGCCGCTGCTGCGCCACTACATCGACCACCGACACGCCCGCACCGAGCAGGTGCGCCGCGCCCTCGAGGCCACCCCGGGCGCCCGGCCCATCGATCTCGTCGCCACGATCTACGCCGATCTTCCCCCGCTGTTTCACCCCGTGGCCGCCCGGCAGGTGCTCTGTCATCTGCGCTGGCTGCAGACCCGGGGAGCCGCATGGCCCCAGGCAGACCGATGGACCTCGACGCCCCCCTGACCGGCTGGTTCGTCACCGGCACCGACACCGAGGTCGGCAAGTCGGTGGTGACCGCCGCGCTCGCCGCCGGCTTGCGGGCCGATGGCCGCGACGTGCGCGCCCTCAAGCCCCTGGCGACCGGCGGCCCGCCTCCCGGCGACGACGCCACGCTGCTCGGCCGAGCGGCCGGGCACGAGCCCGCGGTGTTCGAGACCTTCCCCACCCCAGCCGCCCCCGGTCGGGCCGCCCGCCTCGCCGGGCGCAAGATCGACCCGGCCGCTGTCGTCGGGTGGATCCGCGCCCAAGCCGGCTCGACCACCCTGGTGGAGGGCGTCGGCGGCTGGCGGGTGCCCCTGTGGGGGGCCTGGTGCGTCGACGACCTGGCGGCCGAGCTCAGCCTCCCGGTGATCGTGGTGGCGGCGAACCGGCTCGGCGTGCTCAACCACACCCTGCTCACGGTGGAGGCCGTAGCGGCACGCGGCCTCTCGGTCGCCGCCGTGGTGCTCAACGACGGGGCGGGCACCGCCGGGGCGTTGGCCGACTGGAACGCCGAGGATCTGCGCGCACGCCTCGCCCACGACGTCCCGCTGGTCCGGCTCCCGCAGCTGACCATCCCTGCGGGGCTCGCGGCTGCCGGCCGCCGCCTCCGCGACGCCATGGCCCACGGCCCGCGCTGAGCCGGGGCGCGCATCGGTGACCCGGGGGCAACCCGGGTGGAATGGCCCCGGGGGTCCCCCTGCGGAAGCCGGACCGTCCGGCGGTCACAAGTCGGTCGGAGCGACCGACACGAAGGGCCGCACCTGCTCGACCGTGGCCGGTCCGATGCCGCGCACCCGCGCGAGGTCGGCCACCGACTCGAAGGGGCCGTGGGCCTCTCGATCGGCCACGATGTCGCCGGCCCGGCGCTCCCCCAGCCCGGGGATGGCGGTGAGGGCCCGCGCCGGCGCCCGGTTGAGGTCGATGGGCAGCCCAACGACCAGCAAGTCGTCCATCGGCTCGAGTCGCACCGCGCCGTCGGCGTGGATGACGCGGGTGCCCGGCCGCAGCGCCGCATCAGCCAGCCCGGCCGGGTCGAGGCCCGCTGCGCGCAAGGCGCCGTGCACCGTCAGTGGCGGGGTCAACGCATGAAAGCCGGGGGCCGGGACGTCGCCACGCACCTCGACGACCAGCGGCGGGGCGCCGGCCGGATCGGGCGTGAACCAGCGAGTGAGGGCCAGCAAACCGGCCGACACTGCGAGCAAGAGGGCCAACGCCGCCACCCGCGCCCGGCCCTCGGGCGGTGGACCGCCCCGGCCGAACCGGGGGCGCTCAGCCCCCACCGTCTTCTGCCTGCCATGCGCGGCGCCAGGCCGCGAGGGTCGCCGCTGCGCGGGGGCCATGGGCCTGCACCGCCAGCGTTCGACCGACATCGAAGATCGCGAACTGCACCGCGAGGTGATCGAGCGGCAGCAGGTCGGGCAGGCGCCCAGCCCACTCCACCAGCGCGATCCCCGGCCAATCTTCGACCGCCTCTTCGAGGCCCATGTGGGGCACCTCGGCGGCGGTGAGCCGGTAGACGTCGGCGTGCAGCAGCGGCATCCGCCCGTCGTACTCGGCCACCAACGTGAAGGTGGGGCTGACGACCGGCTCGACCACGCCCAAGCCGAAGCCGACCCCCTGCGCGAAGCAGGTCTTTCCGGCGCCCAGATCGCCGTCGAGCGCGACCACCGTGGCGCCGGCGGCCGCGCGCGCGAGGGCCGCCCCGAGGCGTCGAGTGGTGTCAGGATCGGGGCAGCTCACGGTCCACATGGCCTCTTCATGGCGCGCCACCCGCCCCGGGTCAAGCGCGCCCGCGTCACGGCCCGTCACCGTCTGACCCAGCGACGCGCGGGAGGGGCCGCGCCCGGCCCACCCGGATAGG
>Ga0055584_100006618_pt1 | contig 11366 bp, 12 predicted proteins | sample OSDHelmetaG_FD_58716 | JGI IMG/M metagenome (GOLD analysis project Ga0055584, IMG submission 58716) | Pelagic marine sediment microbial communities from the LTER site Helgoland, North Sea, for post-phytoplankton bloom and carbon turnover... | ecosystem: Environmental > Aquatic > Marine >...
TTTAATACCCTTACTAATGATGACATATCTGTTAAATCAGCGTATTCTAAATTAATTTTATTTGATGAACGTAAATGTTCTATTCTTGTTGACTGAGTTTCTGATACGGAATTTCTCTTTACCGTACCCCATACTTCATATCCTTTTTCTATTAAAAATTCTGCGAGGTAGGATCCATCCTGTCCATTAATCCCCGTTATTAGTGCGGTTTTATTTTTCATCTTTTATAAATACATCATCTATTGTTAGTGTAGTAACCAATTTATACCCCTTAGTTTTTAGATATTCTCTAACGTTGATTTCATTGTAGTTGTTCTCAACCAAAATAATACTTATTTTGTATTTGTCGAAATCGATTGTTTTAATAATATCAAACTCACCTCCCTCAGTGTCTATCGTACAAAAATCAATGTCGGTAATATTATGTTTATCTAATAAGTTAGATAATAACTCAGTCTTAACTGTTATAGTTTCGTTTCCTTTGTTTTGTGGGTGTATTAACTCTTGTTGGATTCTATTCTTATGTCTAACATCATATTTTTCTACAATACCACTAAGTCCTTTACCCCATCCACTGATATCCATAAATTCAACGTCACCGACCTTATCTGAAATGGCATAGTTCTCACAGATACAATTTCTATTGGATGACAATAGTTTAAATCTCTTATGTGATGGTTCGATACACATACCTTTCCACCCTAATTCTTCGTAAAACTTAGTATTACTTTTATCGACACCATCATCAGCACCTATTTCTAAAAAGACACCATCTTTTTTGTCTTTAAAGTGATTTTCGAATAACCACTTGTCTTGATTAAATTGACTATAATATTTCATTGTTAATTGTTTTAATTTTTTTACTTATAACTTCCCATATATTGTATTCGTCTAGGATTAAATCTCTAGCTTTACCTAGTGATTCAACGTCTATAGGGTTATTTATTAATTTAGTTATCTCCTCAATTGGATTATCAATGTTTGTATTTACTAAATGATACGAATTTTTGGGTAATAAGTCAATGATATTTGGACATCCCCAATAAAGTGGGACGGTCCAAGATAAGATAGCGTCTGCTAATTTTTCCGTAAAGTAATTTTTTTGTTGTGAATTTTCTAACACTATTGAGTACTCATAATCTAATAAACCACGTAATTTACATTTCCCATCATAATTTAACTCACCTTTATAATTCTCACCATATAAAGTTTTATTATGACCACGACCATATAATTCTATTGGACTATCCCCTTTGAAAAGGGATTTTACGTAGTTTAACCTATGTGGGTGTTTGGACGATACCACACAACTAACTTTCTTAGTTTTCTTAGGGATATCCATATTCTTTAACTCATCATAGGTTCTATTAACCCACCATGTTATCCCACAATTCGTATCACTCCAATCGATTACATATTTATATTTTGGATTGTGTTTTCTGATAAAATCTGGTTCTCTTTTAATGAAGATAGTTTTTTCTTGTGGTAGGTTACCACTATAACCCTCTAATACAATATAATACTCCGCATCATTTAAATTTGTTACACCTTCTATATCTTTCCACACACCCTTATTTTGTGGTGTTTGTTTGGAATATCTGTCTAATATTTGTTTCGGTGTTTCACCCCAGTTATTTAAGAAAATTATTTTTTTCATATTTCTTTTATTAAATTATAGTAGTGAATGCATTTATCATCATCATGTAATGGTATTAATGTGAATAATAGTGTTTTAGTTATAAACTTAATATCATTTAATGAATCATCACCAAAATGGTTTATTATATAATCCTCAAAGAAAGATATTAAAGGAGTACTATACTTCCTATCAAATAGGGTATTACTTAATATAAAGTCATAACCTATGAGTGACTGATAAATTTTCGCATAATCATAAAAACTATCACCATATATGGTGGTATCATCACCTAACTTACCCCGCATATCAATCATTTTAATAGTGTTATATTCGTCAAGTATAGTATTAGTGAAGACTAAATCACCATGTATCATACAACATTCATCTATTGTATATTTTTTTGACCACTCAATAATTTCATTAAACAAGGTGTCTGATTCATGAAAATTAGAATAATCGTAACCAGAATACCTTTCTTTTACTTTTCCATTGTAGTTATGTTGGTAATTACAGTCATTAGTGCCTTTTATCTGATGTAACTTTTTAATGTCATTTAATAGGTTTAATATGTGATTTTCATTTAAAATTTTACTAGTATAAAGGGATGAGAATGTTAAGCCATTTATTTTTTCTATTTCATAGAAATTTTCACCATAGTCAATTAATTTGGGGAACATTCCTCTCACTTCTGATGGTATATTTTTATAGTAGTAAATCTCACCATCAATAGCGTCATTTTTAAGGCTTTCCTTAACAACTGTTGAATACGTTTTCTCAACTATATTATTAAATTTTCTAGTTTCATTTTTATTAACTTGATAATAACCTATCTCTTTTTCCATGTCATCATACACCGATATAGACTTATCGTCAATATAAAAGTCAGCATAAGGTTTACCGAAAACAATTTCATCATAAGGGATATCAAAATCTGTTAATGTGTTGAATGTTATTTGACCAACATCTTGTAGAATTTTACCTATATTACCATTGTGAGTTAACATTCTCCTTGCAGTGTGGATTATTATTTCACACCCAGAATCCTTTAAAAATCTAAGATAATTAATATTTTCTTTTATTGGTTTAACAGTTGTATAATCACCAGATACCGTAGGTCTAGTTACCAATGTATTATCTAAATCGAAACAAACCCTACTACCATTTTTCTTATTAACAGAAAAAGACTTTAATTGTTGGGGTGTACCTAAGCAAGTAAAATCATCATTTTTAACTTTTATACCTTTTATAGTCTCCCTCCCAACCATTTTTTCATATACATTTGATATGTATATTTCCCCATCACTTTGTTTTAACTCTTTGAAGTATTGTGTAAATAATTGTTTAGACGTAAATTTATAGGAACCTATATTAGCATTATTACTAATTCTTATTTTTTCTTTTATATTTGTAATGTCATTTTCCTCATTTAGCTTTATATAAGAAAAAATAGGGTTACTACCTTGATCGATAAAATAAAAAATACCACTACCGTTAATTTCTTTCGATTTCTTTATGATGTCTTCATTATAAAAGGTATCACCATCGATAATTAAAAGTGGGTCATTATCTTTATAATGTGGAATTAAGTCTAATGACTTAGCAACAGTATCGGCAGCTCCTTTGGTGTTGGGTAATGGTTTTAATATAATATTAAAATCCTTATATCTATCCCTTATCTCTTCCTCAAAACAATATTCAATTAATGTTTCATTATAAGGTATTATAATAACATCGTCTGATGCTATTTTTAAATTATCAATAACCCAGTAGATTATTGGTTTACCTAAACATTTTATGAGGGGTTTTGGTGTTTTATAACCTAGTTCACTAAATCTAACACCATTACCACATAATGGTATAATTACATTCATTACTTAAACTTTTATGATACCTATTTTTTCATTTGTGCCTTCCATCACATATGACTTATCACCGTATTCCTCAGCTATTTCTAACCAAAATCCTGACATATTCTTAGGTTTCCCTATCTGTATATCATGGAAACCAATGTAACCATCCGGCTCTACAAATTCACGATATTTTTCATAATCTGTTTTTACTGCGTTATATGTATGCTCCGCATCAATATAAAGAAAACTAACTTTTTTTCCATCCAGTATTTTCTTGACTGCCTCTATTGTTTTATCCATATAACTATAACCAACAACTGAATAAACACTATCAAAGTGAGACTCCCATTTTGACAGTCTAACATCGAAAACTTTACTAGTTAACCCAGGTGGCCAAGGATCAATCCCACCACCTTTTATATTCATATCGTAAGGTATATCTACACTTATTTTAATCCCTTCAATGAGTGAGGACCAATAATGAAATGATGCACCCCATGCACTACCTATCTCAATAAACCCATTTGTCAATTTCTTATCTGACAAGAAGTCCAAAGACTTCAAGTATTCTAACCCAGAGGCTGATTCTAAACCTAAATTCCTACCACTTCCTGGGTGGATATAACCTTTATTTATTTCATTAATGAAACCAACCTTTTCTTTGTGACCCCATTTGGTATTAAATTGTTTTTGCATATTCTATTTTATTTTGTGTGGTATTGTTATGTCTTTATCAGAGTCCCACCAAGGGTTAGAACGTTCATTAATTCGTCTTAATAACCCCCAAGTCTTATATTCTAACCCAATAGAACATATATCACCGACACTAATATTATTTACATGGAATCTAGATAAAATATGACCTGAATTCATATTTTTACCACTAAAACCATGACTCACTAAAAACTTAAAATAGTTACTATCCTCTTTAAAGTAAACATTTAGTTTATTATATATTTCTGAATATTTTTTCATATTTTCCTTAGATGAAAGAAACCATGCATCATTAAACCCATAACCTAAATGGTTTTTATTCCAATTACTTACATAAAAATTATTAGGGGTTAAACCTTCAAAATCTATTGGTTGGTAGAACACAGTGTCAAACCTAGTTAATAATATAAAATCATAGTCATCTTCCACTAACCCAATACTTTTCTGTATGGAGTAGAATCTTGAATAGTTATTTCGTATTCCATCTTGTGTATTCCATTTACCAGAAGGTGTAAAATTATAACTACTAAATGGGTGTTTGAATTCTTTTTGTTTTTCTAAAAGATAATTTTTAGGTTGTATCGTTTCGATTAATTCTTTGCTTGTTTTTTCGTCATCATCCCAGCCATGTATAAAAACATCTACATCATTATCATCGATGATATTTTTCTTTAAATATTCATATGATTTATGGAAACCTTGAATATCACCCCTATCATTTTTCCCCGAAAATTTCCCACTTAAACAAATAGCTATTTTCATCCACCTATCTCAGTTATTCTACATGTACATTGTTCCCCATTACCAACATAAGCAATCCATTCATAGGTTACATTTTTTTCTTTCACAAACTCCATAAAGGCTTTATGTTCATGTTTGTCCCAATCAGCATAATTATAATATTCATCGAATAGGATTATGGTACCTTTTTTAATTCTATCACCACATTCTTTGAAGATGTCTCTTGTTGAGCTGTAAATGTCGCAATCAACAATTAATAAGGATATATCACCATCATGTTCTTTTAAGAAGTTAGGTAATGTTTCATTAAACCACCCTTTAATCATTTCAGTCCCTTCTATGATCGGTATTTTACCATTAACATTAAACGCACCTTTCTTATGAAAACTCCACCAATCTTCCGGGAGACCTTCAAATGAATCAAAACCATAAAGTGGTTTATATTTTTCAGGCATCATATTAACTATTTTTTGACTACTTTGACCTTTACAGACACCAAACTCTAACCATATACCATCGATATTCGCTTGTTCTAAACAATACCTTATATATTTATCATATCTAGTCTCAAAATTAGGACAAATGAATTTTTTCGCTTTTTTAAAATCAATCATACTTACTTATTAGTTTTTTATTACTTTTATTTATAAATTTAAAATTAAATTTTTTTACTTCTATTTCGTATATATCGTCAACTATATCTAACATTTCTTGTGTAAAGTACTCAGAATAATGTTTATGGTTTGATGTATTACGTTTATTTATGAGTGGGTTATAACCCACATTAATATTATTGTAAATAAATTTTACATCGTTTGTGATGTTATTAATGTCATAAACATCATCCACTAATAATTCATCATCTTTATCGCATAGGAAAAAATTAATAGGTGCTGACCCTCTTGGGTGTTTTATCTTACCATTCTTAAAGTCCACCCCTACTCTACCACGTAACCCACTTACACCGATCAGATGTTTAAATCTACCAATATCTAAGGTTGTCCCACCCGCAGCCCAAAAATAAAGTGAAATTAATCTTTCATATGTATTTCTAATAGTTGCAAATTTATAGTAATCAGTAAAATGGTTATTCCCGTAATATTTTCTTAATTCAGATAATGTTGCGTGCATATAACTATTACCAAAATGTTTGTGTGATATATTATCTGGTCGTCTAACCATAATACTATCAACACTCTTTCCTTTCATATTAGTTGGGTAGTCTTCTGTTAAATTTAAGAAATGATTTGTTATCGTCATCCCTCCACATTTTGGTACGTGTATATAAACAAATTTATTTTTATCTGATATCATTAATTAAATTTTTGGCAGAAATTATATTATCCTCTATTGAACAGTACGTCCACTCGCCATACCTACCGATACTATATATATTATTTTCATTAAATAATTCTGTTTTCATTTTCACATCTTTAATTGACTCTTTATTGATATGTACATAGGCTGGATTCATAACAATTGTTTCGTGGGAGATTAATTTATGGTCACTCATAATACCAACACCCTTTAATCCTTTTAATACTTTTAAAAGCTCACTACCAATATCTATCTCTTCATGTGTATTAAACCCAACCTCAACGTAAAGGCTCATTCTACCCTCACTTAGAATATTATCGTAAAAACCAACCCTATAAAAATTATTTTCTTTCGATGGGATATACAACCAATGATAGTCTAGGTCAGATGGTTTATCAAAACCTAAATTAAATACTAAAACCTTATTACTACTATAAATTTCATTTTCATAGGGAATACCACTAATATCTAAAAGTTTATTAAATGGTATTGTAGAGATTAAATACTCATACTCTATCTCACCAGCATTAGTTTTTACAATTTTATCTTTGCTATTAATACTTTTAACGAAAGTATTTTTAAGTACTCTTTCATTATTAACATATTTCATTATTGATTCTATATACTTAATAGCACCACCAACAGGATATATAAAATTGTCGTTATAAGATTTAAAATCTTTATTTTTTAAATTTTCTAAAACAGTTTTAAAGTCACTTTTAGGGAAAAATCTACCCATCGCATTAACATCTAACTCACTTAAATCACAAGCGTATAATTTCTCATTATAAGGTTTAATGAATTTATCCGTTATACTCTTACCTAACGAACCATATAGCCAATCTAAAAAGTTATCATACTCTATTTTTTCTTCTTTAAAAAATAGGTCGTATAAACATTCTATAAATTCCTCTTTCGGTAATTCATCTATATTGTTTTGGAATGGGAAACTTATAATTTCATCTTTATATATAATACCAGTTTTTTTCTTTAACTCTAATAATTTACTATCTATATTCTTTAAAACGAAATCTTTAATCTCAGTATTATTAAAATGAAAAAAATGACCACTATAATCCCACGTAAAACCATCTTTCTTTATTGTTTTACAATAACCACCGATAGAATTAGTTTTTTCTAAAATTAAATAATCTTCATTATCCCCTAAAAAGGCTGCGGTTGATATTCCGCTGACACCACCACCTACTATCAAATACTTTACTTTCATTATTTCCCAAAAATTACATCCAACCAATTTGGACCTATTCTATTATAACCATATCCTTTGGTGATATTTTTAAAATCCTTCACTCTATCACTTTCTTTTCGTAGTTTTTTCATTCCCTCTAAGTCATTACCCCTTATACCAGTTGTATTAATAACACCAGGCCAAGCCCTACCACTTAGTAATTCTAATTTCTTCACAGGCCACCTATCTTCTACACCCAACACTAAAAAACCGTCATTATTTGCCATTTGACTACCTGTTATCTCCCAATCCCAAGGTGACCAATCCCTCTTTATATTTTTTAAGAACCATTCCTTATTCCATATTGAGAATGCACCAGAATTTTGGTATAATTCAAATGCACCACCTGACTGAGCTAATTGTAGTATTTTAATACCATCCACTACCTTATACTCTGAAACAAATTTAGGATTCCTCGCATATTGTAATGATGGTTGTAGATCAATTCTACCGATAGATTTATCCATTAAGTCTATACAAACCTTCAACGAATCCATATCAACTTCTCTACTCACGATAAAATCATCAATACCAAATATGAAATATTCATCATCTATTGTGGTAAAATAATCAATCAAATAGTTTGACCACCCCTTAGCACCACCAATTTGTTTCTCACCTATTGAGATGAATTCAAAATTAGGTTCTAACTTAAAATCGGGTGGGGAAAAACCTAAAATTTTAACTTTTATGTTTTTTGACCAATACTTGTTGAAGAAGTACTGGAAGTATTTTGTGATAAATATATTACCATCACATGTTGTTATGTAAACGGTTAAATCTTTCATCTTTCTCTTTCTCTTTAAAAGTGTTATATATTATATTATCTTCTTTATAGATATTACGTATTTTTTCCTGCATTTCATTGTTAGAACTAACAAACTCTGTTAATTTTTTCTTCTTAATATTTTCACCAGTTTGTAATTTTTTTAATGTGGATACTGGTTTAATCCTATTAGATGATTTTATTAATGACACATAATCTTCTTTAATATTTTCATGTAATAACACACAATCCATATCATCAATACTTAACCCTTTATCTGAAAGATAAGTTATTTGGGGGTATATGTGGCTATCGTAGAAATTATCATTAATATAATCTAAAAACATAGAAAAACTCTTTAATAAGTTTTTTTCTTTAAACCATTCTGATTTTTCAGTAATAAGGTAAGGTCCGTCTTTCCTAAGTTTTATTAACTCTAAATAGGAAGAAATTGACCTATAAACAGGGTCTCGTAAAATAATAAATTTATAATAATCAGAGACAATATCTTTATATTCACCAAACGTAGTGAATTTTAATGTCTTTGACAGTGATGTAGAGGCATTCTTAGATATGTTTATGAAAACATATTTTTCTTCATTATTTATGAAACATCTTAAATCTGGTTTTCTCATTCTTTAATACTATCAATTAATTTTATATCTCTTATATCTTTTTCCTCTCCCCTTTTTTGTTTAAGTTTTTTCACCACTTCTAATGTAACAAACTTAATACCCCTATGGTAGAAGTGATTATGTGGGTTATGTATTATCTCATCTCTCTCAATATGATACCTACCAATACCATATTGGTTATGGCTGTGAATGAGATCACGTTCATCTTTAATTTCTTCTGGTGTGGAGTGTAAATAATCTAAGTCATTACCCTCTCTAAGTCCGTAGGCAGATAATGGGGATGACCCACCAACACAGTAATTGCCAATATCTAACCCTTCATTATTTATAATTCTTTTGAAATCTTCCATACATTTAGTAAATGATAGGTAATTAACTGTTTTAGCATTATTTAAATGATGAATACTATTTTTATTGAACATTAACTTAGCAAGTCTAACTGTTTCCTCGTGTGTATCGTTGATGTGGGTAGAATGTTTTCCTATTTTATAAGTTTCCCTTATTGATTCTTTTGCCTTCGTTGCAATATCTAAATTGTCGAATTCCACTAAAAATACCCTTGTATTATTATAATTAGGGTAACAAAGTCTTTGCTTATGTCTATACCCGTTAAAATTTGACTGGTAATTACCAGCCCAAGGTTCATCTAAATATAATTCCCTCATTAGGTTAAATGAACCAGTTTCATTTAAAGAAACATTTTTACTATAAAAAATATTACCATACTTTGACAACGTATTAATTACAGATTCCTGATTACCATTAGCTGCGGGAAATACGAATACCATATGGGTATTGGGTTTTAATAACGAATACTCTATCGCAACTCTATCACAATATTTTTGCTCTAAACCTAATTCCCTAAAAAACTTATACCCACAGTCTAACATACCATCAACACCATTTCTACCCTCCACAGTTACAACTGATTTATTTAACGATAATGCCGCAGATAATCTATGGGCACCATTTAATGGGTATTTACCATCCTGAATGGGTATTTTTGATATTTTAGAATCGAACCCTTTGGTGGATAATGACTTAATAATCGATTTGAATTCCTTATCAAAAGCCTCAAAAGTATTCTTACTAGGGTTATTATACTCCTTAAAACCATTCCACAATCTCAAATGTTCCTTATACATATCCTTATAAAAGGTAGTATTAATACCATCTTTTAATGATTTTGCGTATAAATACTTTATTATAACATCAAACCTAGTATGAGTTATTAAAGTATGGGGATGCCTTAAACTCATATTTTTTTATATTTTTCCATTTTTCTAGCGTATTTAACATAGAAATTGACTTTACCCATATTGATTTTATGATCATTTAGTGGGTTTTGTTCATTGTAAATATAGTTTATATCTGACATAAATAAATAGTGTTCTTTACCTGACATTTCTAACATAGGGTACATAAATGAAAGGTCACCAGTAGTTTCCCAGTATTCATTATTATTATTTTTAAGATCCTTTACTCTAATTTTTCTCCATAAGAATATTTTCCAGGTTCTTAAATGACTGGCTGTAAATGTAGAATTTCTTAAATTACCGAAACTCTTTATTTCAGATGAAAAACCTTTTCTACCATCAGAATATCTAAAACAACCGTTAGCTATCCATATATCACCACTTTCATAATGATTAACTACTCTTTCAAATACCTTTGAGTCTGGCAACCAATCATCTCCATCTACTTCTATAAAAACATCTTCATCATCAACACCTTCTGTGTCTCTACAAATTAAATCATAATTACCCCCTTGATATCTTTTTTTAGTGTTTCTAATTAAATGAAATCTATCATCACCCTTTATAAAGTTTTCAACAATGTCCGCAGAATTATCTGTAGATAAATCATCAGTTATGTAACAAACAAAATTTTTATATGTTTGTGACATTATAGAACCTAATGTTCTTTCTACTATATCACCACTATTATATAATGTTACACCTATTATTAATTTCATATTACACTTTTGTATTCTTCCATTATTTCCGAAGCAATATTCTCAGATTTAAATTTATCAATATCCGAAGGAACCTCATGTTTATCTTTATTTATTATGTGTCCACCACTATCTATTTCATATACCCAACCTGGTTTTCCACATAACCAACCCTCAATTGTTGTTCTACCCATTAAGATACTGGCGGTTTCGTCACACTCCTTTACATATTTTTCAACATCCCAAGTTGGTGGGTAATATTTCACATGATCATCATTCATCTCATCAACAAAACCATCTTTTTTTTCACCCACTATCCACAATTCTTTATTATTTTCTTTAGTGTATTTTACTAAATCTAATATAGTGTTTTTTCTTAGATAATCAATAGTCCCAACAAATAATGTTACTTTTTTACTTGGGTTATTATATTGTTTAAATCTATCACTATCTATTGGGTTATATATTACACTTACTTTTTCTTTAGGTATGTCCCACCCT
>Ga0055584_100006619_pt1 | contig 11363 bp, 8 predicted proteins | sample OSDHelmetaG_FD_58716 | JGI IMG/M metagenome (GOLD analysis project Ga0055584, IMG submission 58716) | Pelagic marine sediment microbial communities from the LTER site Helgoland, North Sea, for post-phytoplankton bloom and carbon turnover... | ecosystem: Environmental > Aquatic > Marine >...
AAAGGAGTGCAAAGGTAGTTTTTTGACACAATTAATCAAACGTTGTTGAATAAATTTTTAACAGGATTTTCCACCAGTTTCAATAGATGGATTTTTTTGCAAAAAATCTGATGGATTCTAAAAATTTTAAAGCGATTTCGTCAAAAGTCTGGGCATTTATCCTTAGCCCTTAAACTTGTAAGAAATTGTCCAATTACGGATGCATTTGCCTCAATTTTACCAATAGACCTACTGAACGTAATTTGGATAAATGCATAATTGTCGTTGTTGTTAGGGTTTCCACGACCGGAATACGGTGAAGCAGGCCCATCCAGCTTTCGATCGCTTAAAGCAGCAGCAATTGGACCTCGATTCTGAGCGAGTAAGGCCACATCATAATAAGTAGTACTTACGTCGTCTATATAATCTGTATACGATTTTCTCATGGATAGCTCAACACCTATGTAGGTCTTCTCTCCAATATTATGCCGATATCCCATGCCGAAAGGAACGATACTGGCCTGAAGTGAATACAACTCCCTCCCAGTAGCTAGTCCTTGGCCTTCTGTACCTAAGGGTTGTAATTCGTACCACACGCCATTCAACTCTGCTTTTGGATTGTACCGCATAAAACCAAATCCACCAAAAACGTATATTTCGGATGTAGCCATTTTGTTGCGTCCAAAAGACGACAAGTTTACCAAAACAATTTCTGGCGCTAGGGTAAGCTCATATATATTTGATTTAAAGCTTAAATTTCTACTACGTCTACCCGCATCTTCACTGAATTTGTCGCTGCCAAAAACCTGAGCAAAACTAAAGTCACTTCTTAACGCTATGCGGTTTGAAAAATTAAATTTAAGGCCTACAGATCCATTACCACGGATGGATTGTATATCAAAGTCGAAGAAACCATCTTTACGTCCTCCTTGACTACCGCCTAAATCACCAAGAAAAAAAGACATACCAACTGCACCTTTAACCTCTAATGCATTTCTACTGTAACTTAAGACTTGAGCATCCCCTTGATTAAAACTAAATATACAAACAGACAGAATAAAAAATCGAGATACGATCCTTTTAAAAAATTGGAATGCCTGTGTCTGAAGTGAAATCATCGCTCTATCCAAAGATAATGCAGATAAACGACTATTTAATGGTGCTAAGGTGTATGCGTGTTTATTGATGTCATTTGAAGTCAAAACTGTAACTACAGTTTTTAACTTACATTACCACCTATCTGAAGGCCGGACACTTGTCTCTAGACTTAAACTTGGCCAAAAACCGACCAATCTTTGAGGAGTTGGCATTTTGCTTACCAATGCTTCTGCTAAAAGTTACTTGAACAAAACTGTAGTTGTCGTTACTGCCAGAATTACCTCGACTCCCTCCGGTCTTTGCCGACTCGCCAATAGTCCTATCACTTAAAGATGCGGAAGCCGCGCCCCGTTCCTCCAATAAAGCATCTGGACTATAGTAGCTGGTACTTACGTCGTCTATATAATCTGTAAACGTCTTGCGCATGCTCAGTTCTATTCCGACATATGTTTTACGTCCTAAGTTTTTTCTATACCCAAAGCCAAAAGGCACCACCCAAGATTGCAAATTATATAGTTCCGTTCCAGGTTTTAAGCCTTGTCCTTCCGTCCCAAGTGGCTGAAGGTCGTACCAAACGCCATCCAACTCCGCTTGAGGATTAAACTTCAATATTCCGAATCCGGCAAAACCATAAATCTCTGAGGTAGATGTTTTCTTTCGACCCAGTCTCGAGAAATTATAAATAACAACTTCTGGAGTTAGCGATAATTCGAAAATATCAGATCTAAAACTTAAGTTTCGTTGAAACCTGCCAGGATCACCGCTAAATTGATCGCTTCCGACAACTTGCGCATAACATGCATCAGTTCTTAATGAAATACGATTTGTGAAATTAAACTTAAGGCCAAAAGAGGTATTACCGCGCATAGATTCTACGTCATAGTCAAAGAAACCATCTTTTCGTCCTCCTTGACTTCCGCCTAAATCCCCAAAAAACAATGTTCCACCAACACCCACCTTTAATTCAAGTGCGTTTCTTTTATACGAAATTATTTGAGCAGATACTTGCGTTAGAGAACCCAACGCAAAACATAGGCCAACAGCCAATATTTTAGGAATAATCTTCATCTTAGTACGTAGTAGTAGTCAATCTTCTTGCGAAGAGTGAACACAAAGATAAGAAAAATTAAGATATTATCAAGGATAAATCCCTAACAACTAACACATTAGAATCTGAGGGTAGATTTAAGCGTAAGACACTTGCTTCACGGCATCCACAATGCGATGTACGTTAGGCAAGTAAGCTTCAACCAAGGTTGGTGCGTATGGCAACGGCACGTCTCTGCTTGTTACACGGGCAATAGGCGCATCAAGATAGTCAAAAGCATGCTTTTGCACACCATATGTTATCTCTGAAGAAATACTTGCTAAAGGCCAAGCTTCTTCAACAATAACAAGTCTATTGGTTTTCTGAACACTTTTAACAATCGTCTCTATGTCTAATGGACGAACAGATCTTAAGTCAATAATCTCAGCAGATATTCCATCCTGTTTTAATGCTTTATCTGCATCTTCTAATACCCGCATCATTTTTCCAAAAGAAACGATAGTCACGTCAGAGCCTTCTTGAACAACATGAGCCTGACCGATTGGAAGTAGATATTCTTCTTCAGGCACTTCCCATTTCAACCCATACATCTGCTCGCTTTCCATAAAGATAACTGGATCATTATCACGAATGGCTGACTTCAACAAGCCTTTGGCATCATAAGGGTTTGACGGAACGACTACCTTTAATCCAGGTGTGTTTGCGTACCAATTTTCAAAGTTTTGAGAATGCTGAGCACCCAATTGCCCTGCACTTCCGGTAGGACCTCTAAAAACCATTGGACAAGTAAATTGCCCACCACTCATTGAGTTCATCTTTGCCGCAGAATTGATTACCTGATCAATCGCCACCAAAGAGAAGTTAAAAGTCATGAATTCCACTATGGGTCTCAAACCGTTCATTGCTGCACCAACGGCAATGCCTGCAAAACCTAGTTCGGCAATAGGTGTATCAATTACACGCTTTTCCCCAAACTCTGCTAACATACCTTGACTCACTTTGTAAGCCCCGTTATATTCTGCCACTTCCTCCCCCATCAAAAAGACTTTGTCGTCTCTTCTCATCTCCTCTGTCAATGCTTCTCTTAGTGCTTCTCTAAACTGTATGGTTCTCATAACTCTGAAATGTGCGGCAAAAATAACAAATGCCTGTATAGTAAAACAGTAAAAGATAAAGACTGTTTGTCGGTCGAAATAATCGTGTCTCCAACAAATTATTATAAACATATTTGCAGCCTTTAAAACAGTCATGCGCTACACCTTATCTTTAATATTTATTCACATGATAGCATCGAACTTAAACGCCTCGGTTAAGTACGCCGTATCTTTTCCTAAAGCAAATCAGCACTATGCACAAATAACTATAGAAGTTGAAGAAGCGAAATCAAACCTTATTCGGTTTAAAATGCCTGTATGGACACCAGGCTCATATAAGGTTCGAGAGTTTTCTCAAAACGTCGATAAGGTATGGTATGACAACGGCAATGGCTCGTCAAACCCAGTTCGCATTGATAAAAACACATGGGAATGTGCCGTTAAAAAAGGCGACCGATTGCGTTTTAGTTACGAATTATACGCCTTTGAATTAGGTGTGAGAACCAGTTATGTAGATCAGCACATGGCGTTCTTGCATGGCCCGAGTGCATTTATGTATGCAGAAGGATACCAGGATGAACACATCACTATTCAGTTCACACCAAGAAACGAATGGCAAAACATTGAAATGCCTTTATCCCTAGTAGAGAACACTCAAACATTCTCGTGCGCCAACTATGATTTATTAGCTGATAGCCCGGTTGCACTTGGCAATTTTGACGTGAGCACGTATCTAACAGCAGGCGTTCCGCATAAAATAGTGATGATCGGCACAGGTAACTACGACCTGGATAAGGTGACGGCTGACTTCAAGAAGATTACAGACGAAGAAGCGAAAATGTTTGACAATACGCATCCTTCACCACAATACATCCATTTTATTCAAAACGTCGACAAAGGTGGTGGCGGACTGGAACACCTCAACTGCCAAACAAGTCAAGTCAATAGATGGGTGTACGATAAAGACGAGCCATATCTTAAATTTTTAGGACTTATTTCTCATGAGTACTTCCATTTATGGAATGTTAAACGAATACGCCCCATTGAGTTAGGTCCATTTGATTACAACAAAGAGAATTATACCGACCTATTATGGGTAGCAGAAGGCATAACATCCTACTTTGACGACTTGTTCTTAAAAAGAGCTGGCTTCCACACCGAGGAAAGTTACCTAAAAGCGGTGGCGTATAATATTAACAGGTTAGAAAATCAACCTGGAAAAAACGTTATGTCATTGGACCAATCGAGCAAATTGGCTTGGGTGAAAGCGTACCTATCTAACGAAAACAGTAACAACGTCACAATTTCCTATTACAATAAAGGCATGCTCGTAGCGTGGATGTTGGATGTAGAAATCTTTAATTCCACCGATGGAGACAAAAGGCTGGATGACGTCATGCTTACCTTATTTAATAGGTACTACAAAGACCAGAAACGTGGTTTCAGTTACCAAGAATTTGTTGAAACTTGTTCCGATGTTTGTGGCAAACCACTGAATGACTTTTTTGATCGCTTTACCAAGACTACAGAACCATTGCCATATGAAGACTACTTAAAAACAACCGGCTATGCGTTAATAAATGCAGAAGAAGAAAACCCTTCTTTGGGTATAACAACGAAATCTGACAATGGAAAATGCGTTGTATCATTTGTCCGTTCAGGCAGCAGTGCCGTGGAAGCCGGATTAAGCGTGAACGACGAACTCATATCCATCAATGGTTGGCGCGTGGTTGACAAAATCAATACAAGCCTACCAGGGTATACAATTGACACCGAAATTGACATCTTATACGCACGCGACGGTAGGATTTACAATACGAAGGCAACACTTAAGCAAAGTGACATCGTCAAATATGAGATTACTATCGAAGAAGCCTTAAGTGAAGAGCAAAAGAAGTTTCAACAACTTTGGTTGAATTAGCAACCCACCATTCCGCGATAAACCGGGTAACGTAAATGTTCTTTCTCGTATCTCTTGCTATGGGTGTATATCCAATATAGCTGAGCTCGAGGACTTTTCGAGAACCAATCCAACTCGACTTTTCTTTGTTCAAATTCGGCCTTTAACTCCGCATTTGAATTGAGTATCTCTGCTGCTTCATCCTCGAACACATAGGCTGAGTACCACTCTTTTTGTTGTAGAATCGCATCGAAGAAATTCCAATTAAAATAAGAATCAGGGCCCTCTGGCTCCAACACTTCTATCAAAAACCTTCTGTGAATATTGTCTAAAGGTATTAACCAATCTCCTTTTCGAATTTGCACTTCGGTAATCTCGACTTTAACACGTGTGTCAAAATGATAATAGTGGCTTTCGTATGGTTGTTTTGCCGAAGAGAAAGTATCAATGCGGTAAACCTCTAGCGTGATTAGCGTGTCTTTATCAAACGGCTTTAATACAACACCATTAGCCCTTAATCTTTCTTCTACTGCTGTATATCCCTTCTTAAGAATGTAATACTCTGGCGCCGTTACGCGCTTAGTCGGTTTTAGTGCAGGATAGTACGGAATATTGGCCGTATAGGGTTGACTGCGATCATAAAACAAACGCTGCTCTCCAGTTACCTCGCTTTTTTTATACCCTGATTTATATCCATCAAATGCGATCTCAGTCGCCTTAGTTGAATCTATCGCCCAATCCAGAGGAAAATCAACCGTTGATTGCACAGCCTTTCTTGATTTATCAACTACTGAACGGACACTCTGTTCACTCAACAACTCAACACACGCATGGATAAACTCATAGGTTGACTCCACGCGTTTTTGATAAGGCTTAAGCATGTGCGTTTCCGTTATGTACCCAGGTGTTTGGCGTAAAGTTAAGAAGCCTGTTGAGTATCTCGGTGAGTCGTAAAAAGTACCAAATCCTTCATCAGGTGTTGTCCCATGTACGTTCAAATATGGAAATATTTTAAACCCAGCGGCCGAAACTTTCTTGGTTATAAATGGAGTCCATTCGGTTCGCATATGGCTACCAACACTCAATCCAATTTTATCTTCTTGTGCCGGCAAATAGGTAATGGTATACGGATAGTCGGCGCCATTACTCACATGGGTTTCCACATAGAAATCTGGATCCAGTTCGTTGATTAACGTTGCAAAACTCAGTGCATTTTTAGAATCACACTTGACAAAATCACGATTCAAATCTAGGTTTTGCGCATTCCCCCTAAAGCCATAGGCCTCTGGCCCGTTTTGATTTGCCCTAGAATGACTGTTTCTATTAATCACTCCCCCTATATTATAAAAAGGGATGATAACTACTGAGGTGTTTTCAAGTAATTTCTTAGACCTAGATTTGGTCATTAAATCGTGTGCTAAAAGCATCGAAGCATCTACCCCATCAGGCTCTCCGGCATGAATTGCATTTGATATTAACAAGGTTTGCTTCATACTCGTTTTGTAGGCACCAATTGGCAAAGGCCGCTCTCCATCAATCACAACTACATGTAAAGGATAACCAGCATCGGTCATACCGTATTTGTAGATCTCAATTTCCTTGTAATAATCAGCCATTTGTTCCCAAAATGCGATACCCGCTTCATACGTAGGCGTTTCATTTTTTGACTCTGACAACAAAAACGGAGGCCGAGGAGCCTCTTTCTTTTCAACCTCTGAGCAAGATGCCAAAATAAAGCTGCCAAAAACCAATACTAATACCCTGTTCAACATGCGGCAAAATTAAACCAAGAGTTGAGACTAATACCTTGTGCTAAAAAGTAAAAGTTTATTTCAGAATTAGTCAACTTCACTAACTTCGCCTGATGCAACATACAGGTAATATCAGAAAGATGGCTACAGCACTTCAAGACACGGTGCAATATGGTTTACGCCTGTATAATAATCTAGAAAAAACGGACACCGTAAGACTAAACGATGCCGTTGGAAAAGACATTCAAATCTCATTTTTGAATGAAATTAACTGTGTGGTTACTGGAAAAAAGATCAAGAAAGCATTTGGTGAAGGCATGAGCTACGATGCTTTTATGAATTCACCCCACGCATCGCCAAGTATCATACGTCCGGAACTGAGTCGCATACATGAAGGCATCGCATTGCGTGACTTTGAATGGGAAATGAAAAACCACATGACGCCACATACAGTTTACTTGGCACAAACGGCAGGTGTTAAAGTGGGCGTAACGAGAAACACTCAAATACCTACACGTTGGATGGACCAAGGAGCGGTAAAGGCAATTAGATTGGCTCAAACACCTTACCGCCAGGCTGCTGGATTAATAGAAGTCGCCCTGAAAGACTATATATCTGACAAAACCAGTTGGCAAAAAATGCTTAAAGGTGAGATTGAAGAACGTGATATGATTGCGCTCAAATCAGAAATGGAAGCGCATGTGCCAAGTCAATTCAAGCAATACATCTCGTCAAATGACGACTTAACCACCATTAACTATCCTGTTATCGCATATCCGCCAAAGGTTAAAAGCTTAAAGCTGGACAAGGTTCCACTGATTGAGAAAAAACTGATGGGCATCAAAGGACAATACTTAATCTTTGATGATGGAACAGTACTTAACATGAGGAGTCACAGCGGCTACAAAGTCACCATAACTTTTTAACGCTCGAGCCAATTCGTTTACCTATTCTGTACTCGTGATATCAAACCGCGTTGAATGGTACAAATTACCCGGTTGTAAAGGCAAACAAGCCAGGCATTAAAAATATTTTTTATCGCCATACAACGTTTTTAACTTAGACAGACCCTTTATAGTACATGATGGCAAATTCTGCAACAGCTTCAATGACTGTTTCTGAAACGCAAATCACTGAAAAGACATTGCTGCAGCGATGTTTAGAAGGTGAACGGGCTGCTCAAAAACAGTTATATCACACATACTGCACAGCGATGTACACGCTTGCATATCGAATAACATCAGATCCTGATCAAGCAAGCGATGCTTTACAGGAGGCTTTTATTGATGTTTTTCGAAGTCTTAAGTCATACAAGTCGAATGGGACAATTGGCGCATGGATCAAAACCATTGTGATACGTAAAGCTACAAAGCAAATGCGCTTTGAGCAGCGCTTTGAGCGATTTGAAGAAAAACATGATACAGGTATAGCCTATCAAACATTTTCATCTTCATTATTAGAAAAAGAAATTGCCGCATTGCCAGAAGGATATCGCACTGTGTTTACCCTCTCAGAAATTGAGGGCTACAAACATGCAGAAATCGCCGACATGTTAAATATCTCTGTTAGTACAAGCCGCACACAACTATTTCACGCCAAGCGAACCTTGCGCGAAAAACTAAAACATGAGCGATACGACTAACTAAATGGATTAAAATTTTAAAGCGAGAAAATGAGCAACATAGAACATAAAAATAAGGGGTTAGAAAACCTAAAACAATATGAACCCAAGCCACACGTGTGGGATAATATAGAGGCAACTCTTGACGACGATAGCAAGCCAAAAATTATCTATTGGCGATGGATTACAGGAATCGCAGCGACTTTAGCAATCATCTTTGCGTTGAACGGCGTGTTTAGAAACGAAATTAAACCAACAATTGTAGAGGTTAATATGCTTAATGACTCAATGCGTTTGAGTACTAAGACAAGTCCAATTGACTCGGCAAAAAACGAAATACCTTCGGCAGCAGAAAACGAAAATCGAGTAACGCCTACTGCTGGTCCTTCGGACGGAAAAGCTGGAGAGGCCTTCAGCAATACTGACGTGAGCGTTCCTGAATCTTACGATGCAGGCATAACCATTAGTGCAGATTCTTTACTGGCATCAGGCACGGATGTAGCCTTCACCAATAGTACCACAACCTCAGGTGCTGTAGCATATTCTTGGGATTTTGGATCGGGCAAAGCAGACCAAACTATTCAACCACAAATGAACGTATACAATTCTGCTTCTGCTCCAATATCTGTTAATGTGAACGATGTAAAAACAACTACGGAATGGACGCTTAATTACACAAATTCATCATCTACAAGCAGTGGCACATTCAATATTGCGACAGACGAAGACGACAAAATCACGTATAAAGAATCAGACAACATTGGTTATCTTGATGCTTCAACAGATATAGATGGTTTAGCCGATTATATTGACGTTAGGAAGGATGCAAATCAGTCAAACATCAGCGCTAAAGACATACAAAAATTACCGGCACGAAGCGACAACCTTACTCAATCTGTTACCACAGGCTCGAATTCATCCCAAAATCTACGAATGGCGCAAGGCATTGGCAGCAGTGGTAAGTTGAAATCAGTGAGTATTGTTGGGCATCGATCTAAGGCCAAGACTAAAAAAATCAAAACCACTTATAACTCAAGTTATATTGAAACTCCAAGCAAAAGGTCATTCGAAAATGAGAAATACCAATGCGTCGTAACGGATTCTGTCGCTGGATATTATCTTAAAGGAGACATTGGGAACATAGAACCCCGCAATACAGAGTCCTATTTCCCATTAATTGAAAATGAGTATTTAAAACCTACCCAGGAGCCATTGTCTACCTTTGGAATTGACGTTGACAATGCTAGCTATGCTGTGATGCGGACAAAAATAAACGGCAACAACATTGTGCCTAAAGATGCAGTCCGTATTGAAGAATTCATCAACTATTTTGACTACAACTATCCAGAGCCAGATTTTAACCAACCTTTTTCAATCAATTTAGAAAACGCGACTTGCCCATGGAATGAAGACCACAACGTGGTGCGCATAGGGTTAAAAGGCAAAGACATCAACTACGTCGAAAAGCAGAATAGCAACTTGGTATTCCTCATCGACGTAAGCGGTTCAATGGATTCCGAAAACAAACTACCCTTGGTCAAAAAGTCCATGAAATTATTAGTCGACCAGATGGGTGCTAACGACAGGATCGCGATAGTGACGTATGCCGGAGCAGCTGGTTTGGCTTTAGAATCTACGCCTTGTAATGAGAAAGACTTCATCAAGAAAAAAATTGACAAGCTCGATGCTGGAGGATCTACAGCAGGTGGTGAAGGCATTAAACTGGCCTACAATGTCGCCGTAGAAAACTTAGTTACCAATGGAAATAACCGCGTAATCATGTGTACTGATGGTGATTTTAATGTTGGTCAGAGCACCGACAGTGATATGAAAAACTTGATTGTCAATAACCGCAATAAAGGTGTTTTCATCACAGTTTGTGGTTTTGGTATGGGCAACTACCAAGATTCTAAAATGGAAACCATTGCCGACAATGGAAATGGCAACTACTTCTACATCGACACGTATAGAGAATCGGAAAAAGTATTTAACCGTGAAATTAGAGCAACGCTATTTACAATAGCCAAAGACGTAAAAATCCAGGTTGAGTTCAACCCAAAACACGTTAAAGCATACCGTTTGATTGGGTATGAAAATAGGAAAATGCCTCCACAAGATTTTAATGACGACTCTAAAGATGGCGGTGAATTAGGGGCTGGACATACAGTAACTGCTCTGTACGAAGTTATTCCGGCTTCTAGTGATGAAACAATACCAGGTGGCATAGACCTCAAATATCAGAAACCTAACGATATGTCACTCACTGATTTCGGTGACGAGATGCTAACGGTAAAACTGCGCTACAAGCAACCAAATGGCTCCACAAGTCAGCTACTTGAAAAAACCATGACCAATAGTGTTTCTTCATTCAGCAATGCGAGTCAAGATTTTCAGTTTGCGTCAGGCGTGGCACTTTTTGCCCAACAATTGCGTCAAAGCAAATTCATCGATCAGAAAAACTTCACCTTGGCGGAAAGCATACTGCAAAATGCTCAGGGGACGGACATCGATGGTGATAGAGAAGAGCTATTGACCTTAATAAAAAAGGCGAAACGATTGTATCATGTATACACAAAAGAATAAGGTACTTCATATCCTAATTGTCTGAATGGACAATTGAGTCCCAAGGGTCATGCTTTGGGACTTTTTTTATTTTATTTTTTATTCACTTGTCGATTAGGGCCTACCAGTCCGTTTTTTCCATTAGGCTTATCAGCGGGCTAACCTTCTTCGCTTAGGCTTATCAGCCTTTTGTTCTTTCATTAGGCTTGTCAGCCTTTGACTCGTCGTCTAATAGACTTTCGCCTTTTGTCTTTCTTCCATTAGGCTTATCAGCCTATAACCGATTTTCATTTTTGAGACCAAAAACGAA
>Ga0055584_100006620_pt1 | contig 11362 bp, 15 predicted proteins | sample OSDHelmetaG_FD_58716 | JGI IMG/M metagenome (GOLD analysis project Ga0055584, IMG submission 58716) | Pelagic marine sediment microbial communities from the LTER site Helgoland, North Sea, for post-phytoplankton bloom and carbon turnover... | ecosystem: Environmental > Aquatic > Marine >...
ATGATTGAAATTAGCTAATGCTGATCTACGATTCATCGAGAGTTCCATATGACAAATGAAGATAAATTATAATCATATGAAAATAGTATTTTGGTAAAAAAGAATATAGATATTGTTGAATAAGAGGGTTGTTTTTTGATAATAGTTTTATCTTTGGTAAGATGGTGTGTTTTGTATTTTAATAGATTAGCCTTTTTATGCAGGTCTTGCTTATATATTTTGAATTATTTACCAGCTATATTTTATTTGCTCGCATTAATTTTGGAGTTGGCTTGGTGTTGTTAGATGCTGGAATGATAATTTATGGGGTAATATTTACTTTAATTGTTTTGTTAGTATTGTTTTATCTTAGGAAATTGTTTTTCCAAAGAGTTGAAGAGCTGGTCAATATTAGGGTTGAAAAAGCTCTTAGAATTAGAGAGAAAGCCTTAAGGATTTCTTCAGGTCAGGATGTTGATGAAATTAACAGATCTGAACAAAGAGAAAAAGTAAAATCAGTTAAATATAAAAGTGTAACAGTTCTTTTTGCAGATATTCAGGGTTTTACAAAGATTGTAGAGCATTTGAATCCTGATTCATTGATAGATGAATTGGATAATTTCTTTTTCAAGTTTGATTCTATAGTTGAGAGGCATGGAATAGAAAAAATTAAAACAATAGGAGATGCTTATATGGCTGCTGGTGGAATTCCTGAAAGGAGTAGAGTGCATTCTGTGAAAATGATTTTGGTGGCAATGGAGATACATGAATATATGTTTGCATTGCGAGCTGGGAAAATTGAACATCATGAAGATTTTTGGGAATTGCGGGTGGGTATACATACTGGACCGGTTATTGCCGGGAGGGTTGGTCGAAAGAAAACTTCATTGGATATTTGGGGAGACACTGTAAATATTGCCAGTAGGATGGAATCCTCGGGTATAGCCGGAGAAATAAATATTACAGGAACGACTCAGATGCTTGTAAGATCTTTTTTTGTGTGTGAGTATAGAGGTAAAATGCCTATAAAATATAAGGGGGAGATAGATATGTATTTTGTAAAAGGAATTATTCCTGAATTATCTGTTAACGGAGAAGGAAGAAAGCCTAATTCTCTTTTTTATATTCGTTTGCAACATATTAGGTTTAATGATCTGGAGGAGGCTGTTATGGAACGTCTCGAACAAGACTTGCCAAAGGATATTTATTATCATAATATTAAGCATACTATTGATGTCGTAACTCAGGTTGAGGTAATAGGTAGGGGTGAAGGGGTAACTGAAGAAGAATTACTTTTGTTGAAAACTGCTGCATTGATGCATGATACAGGGTTCATATTATCATATGATAATCATGAGCAGAGTAGTATAGAGTTAGCCCAGGAGGTGCTCAGGAGATTTGATTATACTGAGAAACAAATAACTAAGATTGTTGAATTAATAGGTGTTACTCATCCAAAGGCAAAACCAGTAAATAAACTTCAGTTTATTTTAAAAGATGCAGATTTGGATTATTTGGGGCGATCTGATTTTATTAATGTATCAGAGCATTTATATCATGAACTTCAAGAACATGATATAAAAATGACTTCTAAGGAATGGAATAAAAAACAATTTGAATTTATTTCAAAGCATAAATACTATACAGAGACAGCAAGAACAATGCGTCAAATAAATAAGGAAAAGCAGCTGGAAAAATTAAAGATAATGACCAAAGATGATGTTGAGCTTGATAAATAATGATTCATTTTATAGTGAATGATTGTTTCCTTGCTCTGCTATTTTTCTTACATTTGTTGCTGTACCTGTCCCAAGACTCAAAAAGGTTTTCTTAGAGACTGATTAATTTTTAGCAGTTTCTAATTTGTAATTTTTATTAAGCTATGAATATTTATAATTGTCATCTTAATGAGTAAGAAAATGAAAAATGTAGAAATGGAAAGCAAACTTCCAAATATGATCGGACCGGGAACCAAGATTATTGGTGATATTGAAACCAATGGTGACATTAGAATAGATGGAAATATTCAAGGAAATATTAATTCAAAGGGTAAGATTGTTGTTGGTAATAATGGCTTTGTAAAGGGCGAGATTGTTTGTAGTAATGCTGAGATCTCAGGAACTCTTGAAGGTAAAATGACTATTACAGAATTACTTTCTTTAAAATCTAGTTCTAAAGTTAATGGAGATATAAAATCCGGGAAATTATCAATTGAACCGGGGGCTATATTTACAGGAACCTGTGCCATGGGAAATATATCCACAACAGGTTCTGTTTCAAATAAAGATGAAAGAAAACAGTAAACTTTGTATAGATAATTATAAGCAACATGCCCGGGTTTAAACCCGGGTTTGTTATTCATGGTAGAAGCAAGATTTTTTTGATTGTTACCTTTTATTTGTAACTTAACTTTTTTGATTTCGTAACGATATGGGTAAACTTTTAATAAAAGAACTTGTTCTAGGTCTTTTCTTTTTAGGTGTCGGGTTATATTTATTTCACTCCTTTGAAGTAAGTATTTCCAAAGATTGGGTTGTTTTGTCTCTTATTATAACCCTTTTTATGATGGCAGGAACTTGGTTAGTTAAGTTTTTATTAGATATAGGCTATAGTTTGCCTGGTTTGGCTTTAGTGGGATTTACCCTCTTTGGTCAGTTTTTCCTGTTGTTGCTTTTATTTATTTTTCTCGAACCTGAAAATACGAATCATCGTATAATGGCAAAGTCTGGGACAATATCATATTCAGTTTACCTAGGTATAGATATTTATTGGAAAATTAGTTGGATGTTTCCGCCTAAAAAGCGGAAGAGAATGATAGAGAAAGAGAATGAAGATTTTTAATTTAGATAATTGGCTCTGAAATAATGAAGGTTGTTAGAAAAATATTTTTTCTTTTACTGTTTTTCGTACCAGTAGTTACCTTGGCAGTACCAGAAGAAGCAGAGAAAGACACATCTGAGTTTGATGCTACAGAGATGATAATGCATCATATAAGTGATGCTTACGATTTTCACATAGTTTCTTTTACTAACGGAAGGGGAGAAAAAGTACATGTATCATTACCCTTGCCAGTTATTATATGGCATGATGGAAGTTTGCATGTTTTTATGTCTTCTCGTTTTAAAGGAGGTGAGGCACTGGTGGCAGCAGGAAATGATTTTCTTAAGTTGCATCATGAAAAAGTATATATTACTGATGCTATGGGAAATATTCATTATGATGAAAATCATAATATACTTAATGAAAAGCCTCTTAATTTTTCTATCACAAAAAATGTTGCCAGCATGCTTTTTGTATCTTTTTTACTGGTAATGATTTTTGTTTCTATGGCTCGAAGATACTCTCGTAAAGGTGCTTTGGCTGTACCCAAAGGATTACAGTTGGCTTTGGAACCCTTTGTATTATATTTAAGAGATGATATTGTAGGGGCGCAAATTGATAAGGATAAGATGAATAGGTTTTTACCTTTTTTGTTAACTATATTCTTCTTTATTTGGTTTAATAATCTTATGGGATTAATTCCTTTTTTCCCTGGAGGAGCAAATACATCAGGAAATATTTCTTTTACCTTAACTTTGGCAGTGTTTACCTTCATTGCTGTAAATTTATTTGGAAATAAACATTATTGGAAGGAAATATTTACGGCTCCAGGGACACCTGTATTTTTGAAAGTATTATTGGTTCCTATTGAGTTTATTGGTTTGTTTACCAAGCCTTTTGCTTTAATGTTACGTTTATTTGCTAATATAACTGCCGGACATATTATAGTGTTGAGTCTTACCTCAATAATATTTGTTTTGAAAACAGTTTATGTTGCACCGTTATCAATTACACTATCATTGATGATTTTTTTACTAGAGTTTCTTGTATCATTATTACAGGCATATATTTTTACTTTGTTGGCAGCTTTATTTATAGGGCTGGCTGTAAATGAACATCATTAAATTTTAAAAATAGAAAACATGGAAGGAATTAGTTTAACTGCAATTGGTCTTGGCATCATTATTCTAGGTGCAGGTATTGGTATTGGTCGAATTGGACAGGGAGCGATGGAGGCTATGGCTCGTCAGCCAGAAATTAGTTCAAAGATTCAAACGGCTATGATAGTTATTGCTGCTTTGATTGAGGGAGCTACATTATTTGCTATTGTGGTAGCATGGTTGAATGGTTGATAAATAAAAATTTTTAAGTTATGGGGATTCTGACACCGGATCCCGGGTTGGTTTTTTGGACTAGTCTGACTTTTATTCTTCTGCTGCTAATATTGAGGCGTTTTGCATGGAAACCTATTTTACGTGCTCTCAAAGTTAGAGAGGAATTTATTGAATTCTCTTTGAAAGATGCTCAGCAAGCAAAAGAAGAGATAAGCAAGATGGAACAAACCCGCAAACAAATGATGGATTCGGCCCGTCTCGAAAGAGAAGGGTTAATTCGTGAGGCCCGGGAATTGAAAGAAGAGATAATTGAAGAAGCACGCTCATCTGCAAAGGTTGAAGCTTCTAAAATTGTAGAAAAAGCGAGAGAACAAATTGACAGAGAACGAAAAGAAGCAGTGGCTAATATTCGTCAACAAGTAGGTTTGATGTCTCTCGAAATTGCCGAGAAAATTCTTAAAGAAGAACTTGTTAGTGCTGAAAAACAACAGTCTGTTATTGAGAAGTATCTCGAGCATGTCGAGTTTAATTAGAAATGTCTATTTAATAAGGTATAAATAAACAAAAGTTAATTGTATGAACGGCAGTTTAATTGCAGTGAGGTATGCTAGCGCTCTTTTCCAATTAGGAAAAGAGGACGCAGCATTGTTAGATAGACTCTATTCTGACTGTTCCTTTATGCTGGCTAGTGTGCGGGAGTCGAATGACTTAGCTAAGTTTTTGGAAGATCCTATTATTAAACCAGGGATAAAAAAAGAAACTTTGCACAATATTTTTGCTAAGCAATTAGATGATTTTAGCATGCGCTTTTTGGATGTTATTATAGATAATAACAGGGAGCGTTTGTTGGAAAATGCCTTGCTTGATTTTATTGATTTATATAGGGAATACAAGGCTATAAAAAGTGTTACAATTATTACTGCAGTTCCTATAGGTGATGATTTTAAGCAATATGTTCGTAAGTTTATTGAAGATAGGTTTAAATGCCAGATTGAATTAGATTGTAATGTTAGACCTGGCATTATAGGTGGCCTTGTTTTATTGGTAGACGGAAAACAAGCAGATGGCAGTGTAATGGGACAATTACGTGTTATGAAAAAGAAAATGATGATTAATTAGATAATCGGATAATGGAACAAATTAAACCTTCAGAGGTATCTGAACTTTTGCGTAAGCAGATTGAATCTTTTCAGGTTGATTCGCAACTGGAAGAAGTCGGCACCGTTTTACAAGTAGGCGATGGCATTGCTCGCGTACATGGATTAAATAATGTTCAATCTAACGAGCTTGTTGAATTGGATAAATGTATGGGTGTTGTACTCAATTTGGAACAGGATAATGTTGGTATTGTTCTTTTCGGACCATCTCATTTGGTTAGTGAAGGAGATATAGTAAGACGTACCGGGCGAACTGCATCTGTTCGAGTTGGGGATGGTTTGGCAGGTCGTGTGGTAAATACTTTGGGTGAGCCTCTCGATGGTAAAGGGCCCATTCTTGGTGATTTATATGAAATGCCTTTTGAGAGAAAGGCGCCTGAGGTTATTTTCCGTGAACCTGTAAAGGAACCTCTTCAAACAGGATTAAAGGCTATTGATTCAATGACTCCTATTGGACGTGGACAAAGGGAGTTAATTATTGGTGATAGGCAAACAGGTAAGACAGCTATTGCCATTGATACTATTATTAATCAAAAATCCTTTTACGAAAAGGGAGAACCCGTTTATTGTATTTATGTTGCAATAGGTCAAAAGGGAAGTACTGTTGCTCAAATTGTTCATACTCTTGAACAAAATGGAGCAATGGATTATACTACAGTAGTATTAGCAACTGCAGCTGATCCCGCTGCTATGCAGTATTATGCACCTTTTACAGGTACTGCAATAGGAGAGTTTTTTAGGGATACTGGCAGGCATGCCTTGATTATTTTCGATGATCTTTCAAAACAGGCAGTTTCTTATCGTGAAGTTTCTTTGCTTTTGAGACGGCCACCTGGAAGGGAAGCTTTTCCGGGAGATATTTTTTATTTGCACTCCCGTTTGTTAGAAAGGGCTGCAAAAATAATTGACTCTCAGGAGATAGTTGAGAAAATGAATGACTTGCCATCATCTATTGCCTCAATGGTTAAAGGTGGAGGTTCTTTAACAGCACTACCCATTATTGAAACTCAGGCTGGGGATGTGTCTGCATATATTCCTACCAATGTTATTTCTATAACTGATGGACAAATTTTCTTGGAAACAGATTTATTTAACTCAGGTATTCGTCCAGCAATTAATGTTGGTATTTCTGTTTCACGTGTGGGAGGAAATGCGCAAATAAAGTCAATGAAAAAGGTTTCAGGAACTCTAAAACTTGATCAGGCACAATATCGTGAGTTAGAAGCTTTCTCTAAGTTTGGTTCTGATTTGGATGCAGCAACTATGGCCGTACTTGATAAAGGACGAAAAAATGTTCAATTGCTTAAACAAGCACAATATGAACCAATGCCTGTAGCGAAACAGATTGCTATTATTTACTGTGGTACTCATGGTTTATTAAGGGATGTACCATTGGATAAGATTGCAGAGTTTGAACATGACTATCTCGAGAATTTGGAATTGCGTCATGGTAAAGTGCTTGAGGATTTAGCCTCAGGTAAGATGGATGAAGATTTAGAAGCTCTTTTAACTTCTTTAGCTGAAGATTTGAGTTTGAGATATAGAAATACTGATGAATCCTGATAGTAATGGCGAATTTACGAGATATAAAAACTAGGATAGGCTCGGTAAAGACTACACGTCAGGTTACCAGTGCTATGAAGATGGTTTCTGCGGCCCGGTTAAAAAAGGCTCAGAATAACATCTCTCATATCAGGCCTTTTACCAGCAGATTAGCCGGCATAATACAAGATTTAACATCGGCTTATAACCAATCTCTTACTAGTGTTTGGTCTAGTCCGGCAAATATTGATGGAAAGGTTCTTGTTCTTGCAATTGCATCAAACAGGGGCCTTTGTGGAGGGTTTAATGCTAACGTTGTTAAGGAAGTTCAAGAATTGTTGACTACCAACTTGAATGAAGATTATAAAGATGGAAGGGTAGTGATTGGTGTAATGGGTAAACAAGCTGAGAAACTATTTAAATCTCGGAATATTGATGTTGATTTTACCTATCATGATAAACTTGCAGATCCAAATCATACTTCTATATCGGTATTTGCTAAGGAATTGATGACTTCTTTTTCTAAAGGAGAGTTTAAGCAGATAATCTTAGTTTATAATGAATTTGTTAATGCTGCTGTGCAGGAAGTACAGATTCATCAATTTCTGCCTTTTTTAGTTGCGAATCTTCCAAAGGTTGAAGGTTTGAAAGAATATCTGATAGAGCCTGATTCCAAGACTATTATTGACCACTTGGTGCCAAGGATGCTAGAGGCTATGCTCTTTCAAGTTATTTTAGAGTCTGCTGCCTCTGAGCATGGAGCCAGAATGACATCTATGCATAAGGCAACAGATAATGCTACTGATTTGATACGTGATTTAGAGTTGAGTTATAATAAAGCTAGACAGACTGCTATAACCAATCAAATCGTGGAGATAACCGGTGGAGCTGAGGCTTTAAATAAGAGTTAATAATTTTTGAAATTAACATTTTGTTTTAAAGTGTTATTAAGGTTTAGTAGTTAAGGGATTTACCTGTGGCAGCTATGAATATGTCTTGTTTTTTTATTGTAGGCATAATTCTTATTAATTTATGGAGTTGAATAAAACCTATTTTATAAGAATATGCAGGACCTTTATATTCTTCTGAAACAGATTGAAAGTTAAAGTGCTTTAATACCTCTTTATCATTATATCTGAGATATATTTCTATTGCATGATCTTTTGAATATTTAAATCCTCCGAGATAGTTCGCTTTTTTGTATTCGTATCTGTAGTTATGCATTAGTGCTGTGATATCTGAAAGAACAGCTGATCCTGTTGGATGTCCACCGGCACCTTTACCAAACATAAATTGCTTATCGTAGGCAAGTCCCTTAATAACTACTCCATTGAATTCCTCTTCTACACTATAAATATATTTATCTTTACCTACAAATCGAGGAAGAACAAATAAAGAAATGCGTTTATCGCTAAGACGTTCAACTTGACCAACTAATTTTATTTTATATTTTTTTTCGCGTGCATAGTTAATGTCAAAGTCTGATATGTTTGATATTCCATAGGTAAGTACCTGTTTTGGATCTATAGCTATTCCAAAACTATGCATTGTTAATATTATGAGTTTAAACAAGGAGTCGTAACCTTCTACATCAAAGGTTGGGTCTGATTCTGCAAATCCTTTTTCTTGAGCTTCTTTTAGGGCTTCATTGTAGAGCTGGTTTTTATCGAAGACTTGCGAAAGAATGTAATTGGATGAGCCATTTAGTATTCCAGTGACAGATAGTAAAAGATCATTATCATAATACTCTTCCAGATTTCTGATAACGGGAATACTACCACATGCAGATGCTTCATATAATAGAGAAACATTATGTTTTTTCTGTAACTCTACCATTTCAGTCATGTTTTCAGCTAGCATTTTTTTATTTGCTGAAACTACATTTTTGCCTTGTTGCATAGCTTTTTTAACTATGTGGTATGCCTCTTCAGAATTGTCAATTAGTTCAACAACCGTATTTATATTAGTATCGTTGAGTATGTCGTTTGCATCATAACAGAATATTTCTTGTGGCAGGCTCCTTTTTTTATGGGATTTAACACATATTTTAGAGATTGCCTTATCTAAGGCAGGTGATTGGCTTAGTACTTCATATAGTCCCTGGCCTACTACACCAAACCCGAATAAACCAATATTTAGTTTTTGTTGTTTGTTCATTTTATATATTTTTTGATAGATAAGAAGAATCGAGGATCTATTTTAATATAGACATTCGACAAAAAGAAGTTAAGCTACCTAAAATAAAGAAAATAATATTTGTAAATATATCAATATATTCTTGCTTCATTTAACTTATAGTGGAAGTAAAATTGCTCATGATTTAATCTTCTTAATACAAATATGGTTAAAACCTTATTTAAATCAAACTTCATAATAGTTGTCTTATTATTAAAAAAGAAATAATTTATTTCATGCGAATGGTTTTATTTTTATATGTGTCTAAAGAGTAATTTAAGTAAGAGATTGATAATCTATAAATTTAAAATTATTTATTATGAAACGAATTTTTTTATCTTTAGTAATTGTTGCTGGGTTTGCTTTTTTAGGAAGTATGGAAATTCAAGCACAGCAAGTTGAATCATCAGAAATTGAAACTACCAGGCAATCTGTTCAATCTGGTTATGTTGATGCAGATAATGATGGTGTATGTGATAATTATGATGGTGAGCGTGCTGGAAAAGGTTTGGGGCCTGGAAATGGTAATGGACTAGGGCGCTCTGAGGGGAAAGGACTGGGTAGAGGCAAAGGTCTGAGAGACGGTAGTGGTCAAGGTATGCGTGATGGAAGAGGAAGAGCACGACGTGATGGAAGTTGCAGGGGTTATGGAAATGTTCAGAATTTGCAGGATAATAGTTCTCAAATTCCTGAAGAGTAGTTGTTGACTTTAGTATATTTCCACTGGTTTATCAGAAATAGGTAAAGCCTATTTCTGATAACTATAATAGGTAAAGCGTGCGTAAAAGTGAAAACACAGCCAGATAATGCTATAATCGAAATTGTTAATAAAGGGGATAAGCAAGCTTATCGTTACCTTGTTGAGCGTTATCAGCAGAAGGTATTTCAAACTTGTATGGGATTTGTTCATAATGAGGATGATGCAGCTGATCTTACTCAAGATGTTTTTATCAGAGCTTATGAGAAGTTATCTTCATTTAGAGGTAATGCACAATTCTCTACATGGTTATATCGTATGACGATTAATATGTCTCTTAATTTTTTGCGTAAACGCAAGGTAGCTGGTTGGTTTCAAAGGATGGATGATGATAGTATTAATGTTAACTATAGTAGTTACGAATATACTGACGACAATGTACTGCGATTAGAGCAGAAGAAATTATTGAAGCATGCACTTTCAAAATTAAGTAGATCTCAATATAAGGCATTTGTTCTGAGTCATTATCAGGATTTGAGTAATCAGCAGGTGGCTGATGTTATGAAATTGAAGGTTAAGGCAGTTGAGAGTTTGTTATTTAGGGCTCGTAGGCGTATGCGAGATCTTCTAAAGCAGTTAGTTAAAGGAGAGAGTCATGAAATGTAGTGAATTTGAAAGAGAAATAGATCTTTTTAACAGAGGTACGGTTTTGAGTATTGAAGCTCAAAAACATGCTAGTTTATGTCCTCGATGTAGTTTACTACTTCAACATGAGAAATTATTATTGAGTGCTATAGATCAAGAAAGACAGGTTACTGTTTCTCCTTTTTTGTCAACCAGGGTAATGGCTCATTTAGAAAGAACAGAGTCTGGTTTTGGTTTTAAATACATTCGCTATAAATTTCTTCAGGTTGCCGTTATTTTGTTTGCTATATTGGGAGGTTTTATAGGTTCTGGATTAATGGATAGAAATTCCCGGTTAGAGGATTTTGATATAATATTGACAGATTATTTTAATATCGATCACGATGGGTATGGCATAGAGGACTCATGGTTATATTATGATATTTATGAAAAGTAAAAAAGTTATCATTTGGATATTAGTAATAGGCCTTTGCTTTGCAGTAGGATGGTTTGTTTCTAAAGTTTTTCCTTTTAAAGAAGTTGAACATATTGAGATTTCTGAATCAAGTGCAGATTCAGTGTCATGGCGTGGTTTTATGCGTATTTCTGAGCAACTTGATTTAGAAGAAGGGCAAAAAGAGATTTTTTTTGAGAGAGAAAGAGCTTATAGAGATAGTCTTTATTATTATCGTCAGCAATTAGATAGTCTTGAATCGTATATTATTAGAGAGTTAGCAGCAGAAGATCCAGATAGAGAGCAATTGAACAAATTAGCCTCTGAAATTGGGAGCTCACAAGAAAGAATAAAAAAAATAACTATAGCTCATTTCCTAGTGCTTAGGGATTTATGTAATGAGCAACAGCAAGAGAAACTTTCATCTATGTTTTATAAAATGCGTCAGGGGTATAAATATGGACAGGGAAAAGGAATGGGTATGAAAAGGGGTAGACGAAATCGATGATTTTCATTTCAATACTTTTTTATCAAATAATCCTGTTGCCCGTCTAGTTTTTTGTCCAAAATATAGAGTTAT
>Ga0055584_100006623_pt1 | contig 11359 bp, 8 predicted proteins | sample OSDHelmetaG_FD_58716 | JGI IMG/M metagenome (GOLD analysis project Ga0055584, IMG submission 58716) | Pelagic marine sediment microbial communities from the LTER site Helgoland, North Sea, for post-phytoplankton bloom and carbon turnover... | ecosystem: Environmental > Aquatic > Marine >...
TGTAACTGGTGATGTTACTGGTGATTTAGCTGGTGATGTTACAAGTACAGGAACAAGTACATTTACAACTATTGATGTAAATGGCGGTGCTATTGATGCTACAGTGATTGGTGGAACTACAGCGGCAGCAGGTAGCTTTACTACATTAGCATCAAGTGGTGGAATCACAGGTAACTTAACTGGTGATGTAACTGGTACAGCAGACGACGCAGATGCAGTTAACCTAATAGCTACAAACACAACTGACGCTACACACTTTATTATGTTTGCTGAAGCCGCAACTGGTGCAGAAGAAGCTAGAACTGACACAGGTCTAACTTTTAACCCATCCAGTGATACACTAACAGCAACAACCTTTAGTGGTGCACTAAGTGGTAATGCTACAACAGCAAGTGCTTGGCAAACAGCACGTACAATTACACTAGGTGGTGACCTAAGTGGTAGCGTAAGCGTTGATGGTAGTGCTGATATAACACTAACAGCAACTATTGCCGCTGACAGTATTGCACTAGGTACAGATACTACAGGCAACTATGTTGAAAGTATTACAAACGGCAGTTATATCACTGGTGGTGACGGTGGTAGCGAAAGTGCCGCAATAACACTAGCAGTTGATGCAACTGATCAAAATACAGCAAGCAAAGTTGTTGCTCGTGATGCTAGCGGAGACTTTGCCGCAGGTACAATCACAGCAGATCTAACTGGTGATGTTACAGGTGACTTAACTGGTAACGTAACATCAGCAGGCACAAGCTCATTTGCTGATATTACAATTAGCGGTGATTTAACAGGTAACAGTGCTGGTGCCGCAGGGTCAGACATTCTTTGGTCAGGTGACACAACAGCAGGCTTGTTCCGTGTTGTATCAAGTGCAACATATGACACAGTTGTTATCGGTGGTGACGGCACAGCAGGTGATCTAGTAACAGAGGCAAGACTACACATTGTTGGTACTGATTCGATGATTATTCCAAAAGGCTCTACTGGCGAACGTCCAGTAACTGCCGTACAAGGTATGATGCGATATAACAGTACAAATGGTGCCGCAGAAATATATACAGGCGCACAATGGTCAAACCTAGCTGGTGACTTTACAATTATTACAGCAGATAGTTTTAACGGTGATGATACTACAACAGCATTTACACTAAGTGAAACAACAACAACTGCCGCAGTAATGGTTAGCATCAACGGTGTTATACAGATTCCAACAACTGCATACAGTGTTAGCGGAACTACACTAACGTTTACTGAAGCACCAGCAACAGGCGACGTTGTTGATGCACGTATTATTACTACAACAAGTTCACTAGACGGTCTTTCGAGTGGTAACGGTTATATGAAGATTGAGCCAACAAACGGCGCACTCAACATTTACACTGGTACAAGCTCAGGTACAATTACAAGCTACTATGACACAGACGGTGCGTTTGTTGAAGCTAAGACAGGCATAAGTGTTGGAACAAGTGCTACAACAGTTGTAAGTTTTGCAACTGCAGACTACAGAAGTGCCAAGTTTATTGTACAGGCAACCAACGGTACAGATTATCAAGTAGACGAACTACTAGTAATCCACGATGGTACAACTGCTACAATGACACAATATGGCCAAACAGTTGCAGACGGAACAACAGCGTTTATGACATACAGCGTTACAATTAGTGGCGGTGACGTACTACTACAAGGTACAGGCGACAGCGGAACTTCAACAGTAAGAGCTGCCAAGCATTACATCGTAGTATAATAAAATAAGGGGAGGGGAATAACTCCTCCCCTATTTGCTAGAAGGGAGATATGGAACTATGGCAAATAGTAATTTCGTAGTAAAGAACGGTCTTACCGTTGGAGCATTATCAATTGATGCCGCAACAGGTAACATCACAACATCAGGTACCATTAGTGGTGACCTAGCAACATCAAGTATCGCTAAAAACGATACCAGTCTTGCTCTAAACGATACTGGCACAGGCAGCGACGTTGCTGTTACTGTTGACGGTACAGAAATTTTTACAATTACCGGTGACGGTATTATACCAAGTGTTGATTCCGACGGGTCAACAGGTTTTTCATTAGGTAGTGCATCTTTTGCATGGAAAGACGTTTATGTGTCCTCAGGATCACTTTACGTTAACGGTCAAAAGGTTTTACAAGACGATTCAGGTACAATCGTTGTTAGTGCTGACTCTGACCAAAATCTAAGTCTTCAAACAGCAGGTTCAGGTAATGTTGAACTTGATCCAACAGGTTCAGGTCTTATTTCACTAAAAGGTACTGTACAGATTGAAGCAGGTAACAATATTACATCAAGCGATGGCAATGCTATTAGTTTCTCAAACAGTATTGATGTTGATGCTATCGAAAGTCGTTCAACAGATACAAACCTAACACTAACAGCTAACGGCACTGGTATAGTTTACATCAACGATGGATTAACAGTTACAGGTACCATTAGTGGTACAGGTGCATCTGTTAGCTTTGCTGATAATATCTTAGATCTAAATGCAGACCTTACTAGTGGTGCTCCAAGTGAGAACGGTGGTATTAGAATTCTACGTGGTGATAGTAATGCCGCAACATTGTTGTTCAACGAAACTTCGGATGTATGGCAGATCTTTGATGGCACAAACACACATGATATTGTTGGTGCAGATGATACACAAACACTAACCAACAAGACTCTAACAAGTCCAAATATGACTTCCCCGGCTATTGGCGGAACAACAATTACAGCAACAGGAACAGAACTAAACTATGTTGGTGGTGTAACAAGTGCTATTCAGACACAGTTAGATGCAAAAGCACCATTGGCAAGTCCTGCTTTAACCGGTACGGCTACTGCTGTCAATCTTACAATATCTGGAGACCTAACAGTTTCAGGAACAACAACTACAGTTAATACTGAAACTATTAACCTAGCAGACAACGTTATCCTTATTAACTCTAATGCAACTGGTACTCCATCAGAAAACGGCGGTATTGAAATTGAGCGTGGTTCAAGTGCAAACGTAACTTTTGTTTGGAATGAAACAAATGATCAATGGACAACAAGTGGTCAACCTTTAAGATCTGGTCACTTCCTACCAGAAACAGATGTTACATATGACTTGGGTTCAAGTTCGCTAAAATGGCGTGACCTATATCTAAGTGGTAGTACAATTACACTAGGTACTGCTACAATTAGCGATAGTGGCGGAGCAATATCATCAAGTGGCGGTTTTAGCGGTAACGCTACAACAGCAAGTGCTTGGGAAACAGCTCGTACATTAAGTTTAACAGGTGCTGTAACAGGTAGTGCAAGCATTGATGGTAGTGGTAACGTATCACTAGCAACAACAGCCACAAGTGATCCAGTTATTACACTAACAGGTGCAGTAACAGGTAGTGCTACAATGACCAATCTTGGTAACGTAAGCATTACTACTACTGCAACAAGTGACCCAACAATTACGCTGACAGGCGATGTTACTGGTTCAGGCACAATGACTAACCTAGGTAACGTATCATTTGCTACAACAATCGCTGCCAACTCAGTTGCACTAGGTACTGACACAACCGGTAACTATGTTGCCACAGGTGCTACAAGTGGTAACGGTATTAGTGGTAGTGTAAGTAGTGAAGGCGGAACATTCACAGTTACTTCAAACGCAACTAGCGCAAATACTGCAAGTACTATTGTATTCCGCGATGGTAGCGGTAACTTTAGTGCAGGGGTGATGACTGGTACATCAACTCAAGCACGTTACGCTGACTTGGCTGAAAACTATGTAGGTGATATAAAATATGAAGCAGGCACTGTAGTTGAATTTGGTGGTGCAGAAGAAGTCACAAAGGCAGCTCCTGGATCTCCAAGAATTGCAGGCGTTGTTTCTACTGCTCCTGGCTTCTTAATGAACACAGGCTTAACTGGTGCAACGGTAGTTGCTGTCGCATATACAGGTCGAGTTCCAACTAAGATCTCAGGTCCATGCCGCAAAGGGGACATTATGGTAGCTGGTCCAAACGGAACAGCAACAAGAGCTACAAGCGAACCAAAAGCAGGAATGATTATTGGTAAAGCACTAGCAAACTTTGATGGCAACAGTGGTGTAGTTGAAATCGCAGTTGGTAGATAATAACAACTAATATGCTAACAGAAAAGGGGCTTCGGCCCCTTTTCTTATTTGTACTAAAACAAATAAATACTGTATCTTAAGAGATTAACTGCGGAATTTTATAATGGCACTAACCAGACCTAGACAAAGTCAGCTACGAGATTCGGACTATAAGAATAGTTGCCGGGTAGTTACAGTTTCTGATATAACATTATCAGGCGGTGCGCCAACCACAGTAGACGGAGTGAATCTACAAGTATCAGATCGCATACTGGTTACTGCACAAACTGACGCAAGCGAAAATGGCGTTTATCTAGTAAACACAGTCGGTAGTGGAAGCGATGGAACTTGGCAACGTTCACTAGATTTTAATTCAAATGCAGTAGTCACTAGTGGCGCATTGGTTCCTATCACAGAAGGCATCAGTTATGCTAACACACTATGGCGTTTGACTACAGCAGATCCTATTACAATTAATACCACTAATTTAACTTTTGTTAACAATATCCTAACAGACGTTGTTCAAGACACTACACCACAACTAGGTGGCAACTTAGACGGACAAGCATTTAATATCACAACAACTGGCACTGGCACATTTGGCACAATGACCGATGGCACAGTATCATTTACCAGCGGTAACATAAACACTGACCCAACAGCAACCACAGTTGGCACAAGTGCTACCTCTGTTGATACATTCAGCGCATCAACCTACAGAGGCGCAAAGTATATGGTCACAGTAGCTAACGGCACAGATTTTGACATCGTCGAATCACTAGTTGTACACAACGGAACTACAGCAACTATAACAGTCTACGGCGAAGTATCCACTAACACATCTTTAGGCGATCTAACAACAGATATTAGCTCAGGAAATGTTAGATTACTTTACACAGGTGGTGCTACGGGCAACAGTGTAAAAGTTTTCGCTACATACATTACTTAACGGATGCTGATAAATACATTATATAACCTATAAGGAGCTTGCTTAGAATGTATAAAATTGCACAAAAATTCCGCGCTACATACGAAGGTGAAGACGTTATCACTCGATTAGAGTTCACCGGCGGAACAACAGAACGATCAACAGAATACGTTGCGAACAATGTGTTTAATAATTACCTTACAACTCAAGCAGTTGTGATTGGTAATGGCAATAGTGCAAACTTTAAAAATGGTAAGCTATTAGACAAGATTGCAAAACATAGAGGCGGCATTTTAGCAAGTAACAAACTACAAACTTATGGTACTAATGAAACATGGCGTAATATTGAATGTGATTTTCTAGTAGCTATTAGTAATGAAAATGTTAAACCTGTTGTTGATAGTGGATATTGCAAAACACACATTGTTTATAGCAATGCAGATATGGTATTAAAATATCCAGGCAAATTGTATTTAACACCACAAGATCCGCCATGGAACTCGGGTGCTATTGCCGCATACCTAGCCGCATTTGATGGACACAGTAAAGTGTTCTTACTAGGCATGGAAACAAATTCTAAAGAACGACCATTTTGGATTAAGAGTGCTCAAATAGTATTTGAAACTTATCCAGATACAGACTTTGTTTATATTACTGAAGAGGAAGATGGAGAATTTCCAAAAGAATGGGAAGCACTAAGCAATGTTCGTCACATCAGTGTTTGGGACTTCATTAAGGAAGCTGACATCGGATAACTTCTGAACAGTTTCTAGTTTCTCAACTATACGATCAAACTTAAAACTACGCGATACCCCCGGATGTAATGGACGGGGGTATTTGTGTAAGTATACCCAGCAATAGCCGTCGTGTTCTTCGTTGAGCGTTGGAAGGAACTCTTGCTCTACTGTAACTAGATATGTGTAAAAGGTAAACTTTTTGTTGTCGCTGATAAAAGTTTCTAAAGGCACAATCTTCTTGATATCAATATTACCGATCTCTTCAACGATTTCTCTCTGAAGCCCTGTGACTGTGCTTTCTTGATTTTCAACTTTGCCGCCGGCAATACCCCAAGTATTACCGTACTTGCCCACATCACTACGAAGTAAAAATAGATAGCGTTTGGTATCAATAGCGTAGATAACACATCCTGTTGCTACTAGATTACTATTCGCCACTCGCCTTCTCGATACAGACCTTCTACGCTTTTTGTCCATGTTTTTTCATGCCACTTATATTGTATGTTTGTATTTAAGTTTGTAACATACTCTGCGTCATTTTCTGTACTGGCATCGAATATAACACGCCAGCGTCCATCTCCTGGAGTGTATTCAATAATATCGTTAGCTCCTGCAATAAAGTTGCGGTTTTGTCCACCACCCCAAACGTCTGCACTTTCAGCATTATTTGCACTACCGATGCGACCTAGTGTAAGATAACGTACAGGCAATCCTTGTCTGGCAGCAGGTCTATTTTGCCCGGGTGCATAAGTATCATTTTCATCATACATTAGATTAATAATATTTTCATTGTAAGGATCGATTATACCATCAATACCACCTTCGATAGTATTTCCAGGAAAAGTGTCAACGTCTTTAGCTGTTACTAATAACTGAGTAACGTCTTGTGGATTATAACTAACATATAGCGTTGATTCATAAGTGCGTCCGATGTTGGTCAAACGAATCTCGGAAACTCCTGGATTGAGCTCACCATAATGATCTAACAATGATTGCCAATTCATTTTGTTTTTAAGGTCATCACCTAGTACTAGTTCGCCGTTTTCTTCTGCAACTGCTTCGTTACGAACAAGCGTAAGAGTATTTCCTGAGTAGATAATGCTATAACCATATGGCTCAACGATGCGTCTTGACAGATATGTTGTGTCGTCGATAATATCTGGTGATAAGTTTCCTTCGGCATCATATACACTTGCAATAGCTTTTTGAATAACACCTAAACGTTTGATATGAGCTGGCGGGCTGATCCAAACAGGTAATTCAAAACTCAAAGTGCTAACACTAATATCATTATTGCCACCAACAGGAACTGTTCTGCTATCCCAACGTGTTGAAGTTAATAGAACTGTGCTTAGGCTGGTCCAATCAATATAGTTGTCAGTACTTTGTATTTCTAAACTAGGATTAAACAGTGTAGCAATTTGTTCGATTATTTGAAGTTTTTGTTCTGTACTGCTAGTCCATATGTCTAGACTAAGTGTTAGTAAATATGGCACAGGCATATGACGTTCTACTGTGAAACTATCAAATTTTGATTCATCATATGTACCTGTTTCGTGATCTAGTCTATGTGAACGCAAATTCATTTTGCTTACATGATAAGGTTCTTGCATCCGACGTCGATCATATTGTAAATCTAAGATATACACACTCATTGCGGGAACAGATGTTAAACTGTTCTCGCTGTTGTTGCGAATAATTTGTGCGGCTTGTCTACTAGGATCGCCATACATAACAGGAACACGCTGTATTGCTGTAGGACCAGTAGCATTTTCACTGCCAAATTCTACATAAAAGTTACTGACCATACGAATGAACTGCTGAACAAATCTACGGATCTGTCCGTCATAGAAAAAGTTTTGATGTAATGTATCAGCCATTATTATCAGCCTTAGGAGTAAATGCTTTGCTTAGACTCTGTCTTGTAGGTAGTGTATTAGTAGAGTCTTCTGGATCAATATATGTACTATTATCACGTCTAAAGTTACTACGTTGTGTAGTGTTACTGTCTGTATTAGGTGTAAGTCCTGTTCGTTGTTTGTCCACTTGTTTAACCCATCTTGTACCATCGTATTTAAACAATCTATTAGGTAAGAAATCTATTCTTAAGAATAGGTCATTTACTGCTGGCCCGCTCGGGAACGCAATACCACTGCCAATATTGTTACCAAACACATCACCGGTTAAGTAACCAGTTAGTCTGATATCTTCGTTTTGTGATTCTGCGTCATTATTAGATGCAGTAATATTTTCATCGTCAGCGGAAAATTGTGTATCATCTGCACTTGGTTCATCTTCTGGTTGTATTTCCAACTCTTTAAGCTCAAACAAGTGTTCAACATCATAACCACTCTTAGGCACTTCTGCTTCTGCTTGAGCAATTACAGCATCATTAATAGCGATAGTTTTGTCATAGGTACTTAGAACCTGTGCAATAGTTGTACTACTGTCTTCACTAATAGTAATTTTGTCAATGATGTCTTTGTATTCTTGTGCGTCAACTAATGGTTCAAATTTAACACGCCATAAATGAGGCCACCAACTTGGACTAAAACCTTCACTAGCAAAACTTGCATCTCCTGCAACATAATAGCGTTTTAGTGCGGCAGGAACATCTTCATCTAAACTATGAAAATCTTTTAAGTGAGGAAGTTCGATAACATCACCAGATACGATACGTCTACCCATAGTTTTAACCATATCATTTAAATGAAATGTCATAATGATAGTGCCAGAACTTAGAAATATGCCAAACTGTGTTAGGTCAAAATCACTGTCACCGCGAGTGTAATGCCCACGTAGTTCGTATACAGAGTCGTCATACTTGCGATCTCTATTTTCTACCCAAAGTAAATCTTGAATATTCTGTTCGCTTTGGTTTAGGTATTGTGGCTGTGTTGCATCACCTTTGTCGCCTTGGTCTTTAGTGCCAATGTACTTGTGTAGATGTACACCAGTTCCGCCGACCGTAAACATTTCACGGATTCTTCCGTCCATGAACTTATAATCATTGGTGTGAGCACCATCTCTCCACAGGCTTAATCTAGGCATATTGTGCTACTTTCCTCGCTTTAGTGTTATTTATCGTAAGTCTTGCCCTGCTAAGTTATTGATTTTACACCAGAAATTTTTTCGGTTGACATACACTACCAATATGCTATAATAGTAACATGATTAAATATTGCTATCTGAGGAGATGATATGGCAGTAAAAGCAAAAACAAAATCGATTACAGCACCGAAACGCAAAACAAAACGTTCTGCTCCTAAGATTCGAAGAGGAGCTAAACTTGCTGAGCCAATTTGGGAAGGTGCGGCAGAGTGGTCTGGTGAAGAGTTTCACCGTTTTCGCCGACGTGCAATCGACTTTTATTACCAAGAGTTCAAGCCATCAGATCTGATCCCGTACTTGTGGGAATGGATGAAGTCTAACGAATATACTGTACGTGATATCAAAGCGGCAAAATCGGCTCCTAATCATGGTGTGCCTGCTGTGGCGTGTAGCATTGCTCGTTGTTTAACTAATGGTATGCCCAATGTGCATCCTGCTTGGAACACATACTGGGAAAGCCTTGAAGGAACCTCAGGTACTCCAAGCGCCGCTAGTGATTATGTTCGAGAAGCTATTGCAAAGCTGATTAGTATTGGCGAGCCTCAGATTGCGGCTAAAGAAGCTGAAGAAGAACGTCAGGCTAAATTGAGCAAACAGATATACAAGCCTACTATTCAAGATCGTCTTGATGAAAAAGTGGATGAGATCTTAGGTGAGCTCGAAGGTCGTTATGATGCAGTAATCTTAAACGACAAAAAAGCCGCACCGGATGCATATAATCTGTTCAAAGTTGAAAAGTTGCCACAGGCACGTATTGGTCAGGTTGTAGAGTTTGCAACTCTACGCAAACAACAGCTAGTTGAAGAGCAAGACGCAGTAAAAGCAGGCGACGAACAAGCTAAAGAAGGTTATGCACACATGAAGCCGTCGGACTGGAAACGTCATATTGCTTGGTGGGACGTTCTTTTGCAAGAATGTGATGCATTTGCTCAACTCAAAAAGACTACACGTAAAGCAAGGATCAAAAAAAGCCCAAGCAAAGACAAGATGGTAGCGAAACTCAAGTTTAAGAAAGAAGATACTGATCTCAAGTTGGTTAGTGTCAATCCAACGGATATTGTCGGAGCCAGCGAGCTTTGGGTTTACAACACCAGGACACGTAAGTTAGGTAAGTATGTGGCCCTAAACGTTGATCCTAAAGGATTGGATCGTTCAGGCACTGGATTAACTGTCAAAGGCACAACTATAATGGGCTTCAAAGAAGATGAAAGTGTACAAAAGACACTACGTAAACCTGCAGAGCAATTAACCACATTTAACAAGAGTGGTAAAATTCAGCTACGCAAGTTTATGGACAGTATTCGCACTACAGAAACCAAACTTAACGGAAGGATCAACGCAGAGACGATGCTACTCAAAGTTCAGTAAGCCAACTATCCTGATAAATAGATAGTAAAGCAACTAGGATATAACATATGGCTACATTAAAAACTGGACTTAATGCAGACGGTACACTGATTGCAGATTCTTTATATGATCCTGTAACAAATACTGGAGCAGGAGAGATCGCATTTGATAGTAGTTCTCTACCAACAGCCAATGCTAAGAAGCACGAGATCGAAGACTACATACGTCTAAGATTGGGTGATGGAATGGTAGACGTTGAACTGGACAAAGAGCATTATGATCTTTCAGTTAACCAAGCCATAACAAAATACAGACAGCGTAGCTCAAACAGTGTTGAACAAAGCTATGCGTTTCTAAAACTAACAGCAGAGACCAGCGAGTACATCTTACCTAATGAGATTATGCAGGTGCGTCAGATCTATAGACGTGGTATTGGCAGTGTCACAGGTAATACAGCTACACAGTTTGAACCATTCTCAGCGGGTTACTTAAACACATACATGCTGGTTGCAGGTCGTGTTGGTGGTCTATTGAGCTTTGAACTGTATTCACAGTACCAAGAACTAGCAATGACCATGTTTGGTGGTTACATGCAGTTCAACTGGAACAATGCTACCAAGAAGTTGACCATTACCCGTAAGATTCCTGCAGGCGAAGAGGTAGTTGGTCTATTAATTGACAACTATAAGCCAGACATTATGATTCTAAACGATCATATGGCTTTTCCTTGGATCCAAGAATATGCATATGGTTTTGCTAAACGTATCCTAGGCGAAGCACGTAGCAAGTTTGCTAGTATTGCAGGTCCAGCTGGCGGCACCGCACTAAACGGTCCAGCTCTTATTGCTGAAGCTCAACAGGAAATGCTGGATCTAGAACAACAACTTAAAGATTATATCGACGGCGGAATGCCATTGACTTGGGTAACAGGCTAATGAGAGCATTTGATTTCTTACCAGAAGAAAATGAGCTAGATGAACACGAACTAGTATGGGCTAAAACTAAAAAAGGGCCTACTATGAAATGGCGTTGTACTACAGGTGCTCGCAAAGGGCGTGTAGTGCCTGCAGTTATTGATTGCAGTCAGCCTATCGATGTTGCACAAAGAGCTCGTATGAAAGTTACTCGTGCTAGAACTAAGATTA
>Ga0055584_100006624_pt1 | contig 11359 bp, 8 predicted proteins | sample OSDHelmetaG_FD_58716 | JGI IMG/M metagenome (GOLD analysis project Ga0055584, IMG submission 58716) | Pelagic marine sediment microbial communities from the LTER site Helgoland, North Sea, for post-phytoplankton bloom and carbon turnover... | ecosystem: Environmental > Aquatic > Marine >...
CATCATCGATCTGCATTCAATAATTAAAATTAAATATGCTCAATCTTTCAAAACGAAATACATTTTAGGAGCCTGACACTAGTACTTTATTTGTCAGGAAACCTATTGATATATTCAAGTGTGGACTCCAGGTCAATAACATCAGCATACCTGCGATCTACGTCTCTGAGATTGTCTTCATGCGGTTGAGCTCCCATGTCTCCCACACATTCTCTTGGGATCATCGTTCGATACCCATAAGAGAAAGCATCAATAGTAGATCCGCGTATGCAACCACTTGTGGTACAACCAGTCATAATCGCAGTATCAACTCGGTTTTTTACCAGAAAACTCACTAAAGGCGTTTGGAAGAATATGGATGGTCCTGTTTTGCAAAAGCTAAAATCATAATCCGGGTCGTGAATTTTTGATTCCATTTCAGTTGAAGGGTGACCGTAATAGAATTCTTCTGACACAGCCTTTACCTTCCAATAGGGAATATCTCTCTTTGATTCGTATGCTGTATAACATTTTGCCACCGGCACACCTTTTGATCGCGCTACTTCTAACAACTCTGCTGTTTTTTCAACTGCAGCCTGAATCATCGGGGATCTTCCAAGTTCATACTGCGATTCAGTGAAAGCCGTTTGGAAATCGACTACTAATATCGCAGGCCACTCACCAAATCCTATTTTCTGAAACCCGTATCCCGCGTCTTCATGTTCTGACATTTTATTCTCCTTAAACCTTTCTTTTATTCAATCAACTGTATGAAACTTCATGCTCTTGAAACAAGAGTTTTTACGATATCTTTTATCTCTGGGGAGATTAGATCTTAAGCAAACTCTCTCATACTAATATCGATCATTCTTCTTATTTGTTAACTGCTTGCAAAATTTTGGAACATTCAAAAATATCAATCAGCGTATAATGTATCTGCCGAAGTATTATAAATTAGTTTTATATTAAGTGCATGGGAGTTGAAACTCTGCTGCTAGCTATAAATCTGCTTACTGCTGAGCTACTAATTATGCTTGTGTAGCAGCATCGATGAACGACTCACTGTCCGAGGTAGCCGTGAAATAGACCCTTTGGATCGTACCTGGTTTGTACTTCTTTAATACCTTGCCAACTTTCCTTACTAAATGACCGCTCAGAACGTTCAGGACTGATTTCGAGATCTGCTTCATTCACATAATGACCAATCGACAATGGCGCAAGAATTTCCTGTGTTTTCTTCATCCATTGAAGATTGATCTCGTCGTCTTCTTCTTTTAGCCAAAAGGCATAAGGAGAAAGGTAGGTACTGCGACGCATAGAGTAGGCCGAATTGTCCATTTTTGCGGCTCTCGGTTTTACTTCGCACAACACGGTCGAATAAGGTGAAGGAGCGGATGCAAAATGTTCAACAAAATCTTCCATCACCACTTTCATAGATTGATCAAACCAGAAAGTATCTGCCGCCGCCCGACACGGAAAGAATGACCTGTCGACCAAATCAAATAAAGAGGAGAATGTCACCGGTGTTAATTCTTCAACTACAAGCGCTGTTGATAGCTTCTGTGCCGAAGCGAGCGGTGTTAGTAGCGACGCTGCTTCCTCATTACTATCAGCAAATGCTACAGCGGAAATGATGACGACCTTATCAACACCATTGATCGGTTCTGGCAGACCTGATAAAAACATCAACACTTCAACTTTCTCGGATAGCTCCTCCGCAACCTTCGCTAGCCAGTCAGACACTATCAAGGTATCAGTCAGAGGCCATATATAAGTATTCATATGTATCGCCTGCGGCAAAGGATACAACTTTAAATGATAAGCCGTGACTACACCGGGGAAACCGGGTCCCGCGCCTTTTGCTGCCCAGAAAAGATCACTGTGCTCATTTTCATCGACGCGAAACAATTCACCCTGAGCATTAACGACCTCCAGGGCGCTGATACTATTACATGCTGCGCCACCCCAACTTTCTCCATTCCATGCCTGACCACCACCCAGTAAATAACCACCAAGCGCAACGGTACTACAATGAGCGACAGGAAAAGCCAGACCTTCTTTCTGTAAGGCATTGGCAAGCTCTCGTGAGGTATTCGCTGGTCCGACAACTGCAGTGTGATTATTGCTATCGATTTGAATATCTTTGAAATGGCGAAGATCTACCAACATGCCGCCCTCTCTAATCGATGAATGTACCCAGCTGTGACCACCGGTGCGTACACTCAACTTCAAACTATTCTCATTCGCGAATTTCACAGCCGTCACCACATCCTGAGAAGATTTAGCTTGTACCATCAGTTGCGGACGTCTGCTTGTTTTGCGAAATTGCCAAGCCATGTTTCGTCGCCAGGATTCATAATCTTCCTGACCTTCTACGATAACTTCACCGCTAATTTTACTTTTTAGACCTGCTATCGCGTCAGTTGATATAGGTGATCTTTTTAAAGCCTGAGTAGAGATCGACCAAGGCGCCGCTAAAGAGGCGAAGAGACTGCTTAATAATAAAGTGAATCGTCGTCGTGATAGCATCGTATGATTATCCAAAGAATTAAAATATATTTTGAGGTCTTGTCTCTGACCTTAACAAAACCCTAATCACTATTATTATCAACAGTATATCTTCTTGATAATCTTTGTGAATTCAAAACCAAGAATTGTTAAGCCCTAACAACTGCTTTGATTTTGCCACGATAGTAAAGCCAATTAAACCAGATAGTTACGTCGAATATCAATATGCTGAAAACCCGACTTGCGTGATTTATACATTATAACGGGGCTGAGATTTGTAGCAAAACCCTACTACTAATAAACAATCCGTGTTCTTATATAAGAATTATCGAAATGAATTTGCAGTTATACTGATTTCATAAGCCATCTAAAACTATAGGGGATAATCTAATGCCGACAATTAACGCAAACGGGGCCAATCTCTGGTACGACGTTCAAGGTGAAGGTGAGGCAATCGCCTGTATTGGGGGTATTGGGCTTGTTTCTAACCAGTTCGACTACATAACGCCAACGCTTGCAGAGAAAGTGAAGGTCTTGAATTGGGATTTTAGAGGCGTAGGAAAATCACGCCCTATTCCTAAATTACATTATCGCGATTACGCCGAACAGGCTGCAGATCTGTTGGCGATTATGGATGATGCTGGTATTGACAAAGCACATATCTGGGGCTGTGCATGCGCCCATATAGGCGTTCGCTTCGCGGCAGATTACCCTGACAGAACCTCAAGTCTGATTTTATTTCCATGGTATAGCCCCAAAAAAACCATACGACACGTATTCGATGCCGGTGTTGAATTGTCTCTTGCGTTCAACTCTTTGGAAGCCTGGTCAAAAATTATTACTGATACATTTAGTTCGCCTAATATGACTCCGGAATTGCAAGAATGGGAGTCATCTAAACTATGCGAAAATCTTGAACCTGAGGCTTTTCGAATCCTATGGAGCGGCATGAAGGAAAGTGACCGAAGTTGTGATCTGCCCAAAGTGGAAAGCCCCGTCTTGCTTCTCATGGGTGACGTTGGTGTAGCTGGCAATGAGGCAAATCAACACGCAATTAAAAACGTACAGAACGCCATTAAAACCAGCTCGGAAATCAGTTATATATCCGGAGCCGGGGGCACTTTTTATATGATAGAAAAACCGCAGGAAACAGCCGACGTCTTATTAGACTGGATCGAACGTAACCCGACTTCTGAGAAATAGTGAATCTATCAACGGTTACTGACAAAGTAACATCTAAAGCTATCGATATATCGACAAGCCATTACTAAATTACGGCAATTACCTGGTCAATGAACGCTCTTTTATTTAGGTTTCGATAGTGCTCGGCCGCAATATAATGTGACCCAAGATTTGAATAGAGCGTAAAAAGCGACATGAACTCATATGTCGTCACATTCTTCTGTCACCCTGGTTGTCTAATGAAAGAAACTTCACCATACTGGGTTTTCTCATCACAGCCGTTTGATGTTACCTATGACCGATACAAATAACAGAAAAATTGCCTTAAATCTGGCAACAGCGTGGCTAGGTTTACTACTCAGTGTGATGGTCGTTATCGGTAGTACCTTCAGTGTCTTTTTCGAAGACATTATTAATGAAATCGACTGGACTCGTGGCCAGGTGTCCAAGGCCTTCTCTCTATTTTTGCTATCTACTGTAATAGGCCTGCCCTTTATCGGTTACCTCGTCGATCGCTTTGGCAGTCGCCGGGTAATTATTCCTTGTGTAATGGTTTTCGGATTAACACTCTTCACATTTAAGTATTTTCAAAGCAACCTTATTTATTTCTACCTGATATTCATTGTTATTGGTCTTTTTGCTGGTGGGACCTCAACGCTACCCTACTTCAAAGTCATCACCCGATCCTTTACACGCCGCCGGGGACTCGCGCTAGGGCTTGCTAATTCAGGCACTGGTGTCGGACAATTTGTACTACCCTACCTGGCCTTCCTGCTTATCTCAGCATATGGCTGGCGCGATGCTTATGCTCTGATCGGACTGGTCGTCATGCTTATTACTATTCCACTCGTCCACTACTGTCTGAATGAAAAAAACCAGGATAAACACTCTACTGAAAATACGACAGCGCCAGATAATGAAGTCGGCATGGAATTACGAGAAGCTCTTCAATCGAGAGATTTCTGGCTCATTGGTGTGGCCTTTTTTCTAGGTGCCACGACCCTGCTTGGTTATCTGATCCACATGGTCCCTCTGCTTACTGATCGGGGCTTATCTGTACAGACAGCCGCCCTCGCTGCGTCTGCGTTTGGTTTTTCTCAATTGCTTGGTCGTCTAATAACCGGTTTATTGTTGGATCGTTTTTTCGCAGCCTATGTTATCGCTACGATGTGGTTAGTTTCAGTGCTCATTTTTTTATTGTTATGGAGCGGTGTCGACGGTTATATGTTAATTATCTGTACCGCGCTGCTTGGCTTCGCCTGGGGTGGAGAAGGCGACGTACTGGCCTACATGGTAAGTCGCTATTTCGGACTGAGAAAATTCGGCAGTATTTACAGTTTGTTGTTAACCATGCATATGCTCGGCGGCGTAGCGGGCCCCTGGTTGATGGGTAATAGTTTTGATGCCATGGGTTCCTATACATTAATATTAGGTGGTATGGCAATCATCATGAGTATCGCAATCGTACTCATTTTACAAATGCAACACTATCCTAAACTAACTGATACAAACTAACTGAAATTGTACTGAAGGAGATCTTGAACTATGAGTGAATTAGATATGCAGGCCCTGTTAAAAGACACTCCAAGTAATTGGGGGAAATGGGGCCAGGAAGATGACACTGGTGCAGTTAATTATCTGGACAGCCAACAGATATTGCGTGCGGTTGCTTCTGTTAGAAAAGGAAAGACCTTTACGCTCGGAATTGATGTTTGCACAGAGACTGGCGATCCGGTTGCACCCGGGCGTCATCGCCCGCAACGTTTCATGTTACGGGACAAGGGCTCCTACGAGGCAGGAAAAGTGAAGCGTGTAAAATGTTGTGGCGGTGGCGAATCAAGCGAAGACCTGATGTCATTGCCACTGCATGGCACTACACATTTCGATGCCCTTGGTCACGTCTGGTACGGCGATAAACTTTACAACGGCTTCGATGCCAATACGACCAAAGGCGGCTTGCAACATTGTGGTATCGCATCCGTTGCCGAACATGGTGTCGTTGGTCGAGCGGTGATTGCGGATTTGCCACGCTTCAAAAATATTTCACACCTTGAGGCAGGCTATCACATCAGTTTTGCCGAGCTACGCGAGTGTCTGGACAAACAGGGCAGTACACTGGAAAAACGCGATATCCTTCTAGTCAGAACCGGCTGGCTAAATGTATTTTTTGATGGTCGTGTGGACGAGTTTTTTGGTGATGATGAAGAAAAACCTGAACGCAGTTTTAACCTCATCGAACCGGGTCTGACCTATGAAGAAGATTTAGTGCAATGGTTTTATGATATGGAAATACCGGCATTATGTACCGACACACTCGGTAACGAACAAACATTTTCCTCTACCACGGGATTACATTTCCCACTGCACCGGGCCTTAATTCGCGATCAGGGCATGTTGTTCGGCGAGATCATGAATCTGGATGAGCTCGCAGAGGACTGCGCCGATGATCAGCGATATGATTGTATGTTTGTCGCATCACCTCTGAAAATTGTTGGTGGTACCGGTTCACCGGCTAACCCCATCGCCATAAAATAGCTGACAGGAATAAAGTTATCAGAACTGTGGGACACACTCAGAAAACAAAACTCGCGATTGATATTGGTGGCACTTTTACCGATGTCGTACTGGCTAGCCCGCGCGGTCAATTCAGCACCAAATTGCTGACGACTCATGAGGCACCAGCACATGGCGTGCTATCGGCAATTGAGCAGCTGTTGGAACAAAGCCAGACACCGACAGTTGAAATCGATGCCATCATTCACGGCACGACGCTAGCAGCTAATACTATTATAGAAAGACGCGGTGCACGCACGGCCTTATTGGTAACAGAAGGACATCGGGATGCGCTCGAAACTGGTTATGAAAATCGCTTCGATCAATATGATCTCGCCATCGCCAGACCTGCACCGCTACTCGAACGAAAACTAAGATGGCCAGTACGGGAACGTATGAGTGCGAGTGGAAATATATTAGTCGAACTTGACGAAGATGGTATTGAAGACATCGTAATAAAAATTCAACAACTTGATATCGAGAGTATCGCTGTCGGTTTTTTACACTCATACGCCAATCCTGTGCACGAACAAAAAGTGGCTGAACGACTAAAACGTGTCTTACCTGATTTATACATCAGTCAATCTTCCGAAGTCAGTCCGCAAATTCGGGAATACGATCGACTCTCTACTGCTGTCGCCAACGCCTATATACAACCGTTGATGGCCGGCTATTTACATGAACTTGAAGACAAACTTTTGCAACGCGGATTAAATTGTCCTCTGCATTTGGTTATGTCCACCGGCGGCTTAACAACCCTTGAGACGGCTGCAAGATTTCCAGTGCGACTGGTGGAATCAGGTCCGGCAGGTGGTGCCATTCTTGCTGCAGACATTGCCAAACGAGCAAATATTAATGAAGTTATGTCCTTTGATATGGGCGGCACCACGGCCAAACTCTGTCTCATTGACAAGGGTCGGCCTCAACGAGCCAACGCCTTTGAGATTGACCGGCTCTATCGCTTCATTCGCGGTAGCGGTCTGCCTCTGCGTATCCCTACTATTAGTTTGGTCGAGATTGGTGCAGGTGGTGGCTCCATCTCCAGTATTGATGCACTACAACGACTCCGCGTGGGACCACAAAGCGCAGGCTCAGAACCGGGTCCGGCATGTTATGAACGCGGCGGTACGCTAGCCACTGTCACCGATGCTGATTTTGTTCTCGGCCATCTCGATGCCAACGATTTTGCCGGTGGGCAAATCGCACTTTCTTTTACAGAGGCCAGCAAAGCCATTGACGTACATATTGCCGAATCACTCAATATGGAAACTTCGCAGGCGGCCGCTGGTATAAACGAAGTGGTTGATGAAATGATGGCGAACGCCGCACGAGTTCACGCAGTGGAATCTGGTCGTAGTGTCTCCGATCGTTGTCTTATTGCCTTTGGTGGTGCTGCACCTCTGCATGCTGGCCGTATCGCCGACAAACTTGGCATCAACAAAATTATCATTCCTTATCAAGCCGGAGTCGGTTCTGCTGTAGGCTTTTTGCTAGCTCCGTTCAGCTTTGAACTAAGCAGAAGCTGGGTTATGAAGATCAGCGAATTGGATGAAAATAAACTCAATCAGCTGCTTGAGAGTATGAAACGAGAAGCAATAGGGCTGGTAAAAGATTCGATTAGCGACGCTGATCTGATTATTTCTATTAAAGCCACTATGCGCTACACAGGACAAGGGCATGAAGTAGAGATGGCAGTGACAGAAGAACAAATAGTTGATGCTATTGCACTTGCACAGGTTTTCGAACAACACTATCAAAAACTTTACGGTCGACTCATACCGGGCGTCGATATAGAGATTGTTACACTAATTGTAAATGCGAGTGAAACGATAAAACAACGTTCGTATGAAAGTACCAAAATAGGGAGCGAAAAAATCACCACAACTGAAACCCGAAGGGTTATTGTTCAGCGTGGCAAAAAGTCTATTGATATACCTTGCTATACAAGAAGTAATTTGATGCCGGGTCATTGCTTTCAAGGTCCAGCTCTTATAACAGAAGATCAAACTACCACTATCGTAGCGGAGGGTATGCTAGTTAATATCGATGCAGACAAAAATATCATTATGGAAAGAAACACAGACCCATGAGTAAAGCGAAGAGTGAGCCGGATTTCATCGATCGGCAAATCATGTGGGACAGACTGCTGGCAATTGTTGAAGAGCAGGCACAAACGATTATTCGCACGGCCTTCAGTAGCGCAGTACGTGAAGCAGGCGATCTCTCAGCCGGTGTGTTTGATACAAGTGCCAGGATGCTTGCGCAAGCGGTAACAGGCACGCCTGGACACGTAAATGCAATGGCTCAGTCAGTTGAACATTTTATTAAACGCTTCCCCGTTGAGACTATGCGAGAAGGCGATGTTTTTATCACCAACGATCCCTGGTTGGCTACCGGTCACTTGCACGACTTTACCGCCGTGACGCCCTGTTTTCATAAGCAAAAAGTCGCGGCTTTGTTTGCCTCCACCTGTCATGTAGTCGATATTGGCGGCCGTGGTTTCGGTGCTGATGCGCGTGAAATTTTTGAGGAAGGTCTCGCCATACCCATTTCAAGGATTGCTGATGCCGGTAAAATAAATGAAACATTACTTGAAATTATTCGCAGCAACGTACGCGAACCTCTGTTGGTTGAAGGCGATCTGCATTCACTTATTGCTTGTAACGAACGTGGGTCTCGTCGTCTTTGTGAAATGCTGGATGAATTCGAAATCGACTCGCTCCAACAACTAACCACATGGATTATTCAGCAATCACATAAGGGCATGTGTGAGGCCATAGCAAGTTTGCCCGAGGGCAAGTACCAACACCAAATACAAATCGACGGTTATGATTCACCATTAACATTGGCAGCCAGTTTGGAGATAGCTGGAGATCATATTCATGTAGATCTTTCCGGGACTTCGCCCGCGTCTTCCTTCGGCATCAATGTCCCGCTGCCTTATACGACAGCTTACGTGAGTTATGGTATTCGCTGTCTGGTTGGTGCCAGTATTCCTAACAATGCGGGTTCCTTAGAAAACATCACCGTAAGCGCGCCATCAGGCTGCCTACTGCATGCGCTGAGACCGGCACCGGTATCCGCTCGTGGCAGCATAGGTCATCTATTACCGGATTTAATCTTTGGTTGCTTGCACCAGGCTATCCCGAAGCAAGTTCCAGCCGAAAGTGCTTCATGTATCTGGGGTCCGATGCTGTATGGCAATGCTGATAACAATTTCAACCTGGTCAATGCGCATGCTGGCGGCATGGGTGCACGCGTGGATCAAGATGGTTTGTCAGCAACGGGCTTTCCTTCCGGTGTACGCTGTACACCGGTTGAAGTCACGGAGTCAGTGTCACCAATTGTTGTCTGGCGAAAAGAGTTTTTGCGTGATTCCGGTGGAGCCGGTCAATTTCGCGGCGGTCTGGGACAGGTTATGGAATACGGGCATATTGATGACGCAGAGTTCACCCTTTCTGCCATGTTCGAACGTGTTGACAATCCGGCACAGGGTAGAGCAAACGGCCAGGCAGGTGCTGGTGGTAATCTCTATACCAGCGGCGGGAAGAAATTAAAACCAAAAGGACGACAAATAATTCCTGCCGGTGAACACCTGATCCTGGAAATGCCCGGAGGTGGAGGAATAGGAAAGGCAAAGAAAAGAAACAAAACACTTGTCCTTCAGGAAATAGAAAATGATCTAATCAGTCAGGAAGCAGCGGAAAAGATTTATGGAATAGAAAATACGGATACAGATAAATTAACTTCGTCAGACCAATGAATATCTAACACCACAATATCTTCTTTGATTCAGCAGCGATAATACAACCACTTTAATTGGATAGTTACTAAGTCTATCAACAAGTCAGGTATTGGGCTTATTCAATCTATACTTTGGGTTTTAAACACTCGGTGTTAAGTTCGGAAAATACCATGGTTCAGCATGTTCAGGTATTTCCCACTTTAATGGTGATTTAGGGCTTGTCTCACTTAATAAACCGTCATCTTTCAGCTGTCTAATTAATCTACGTGCAGATCGTTCTGGCATAGCGGCCAATTCATAGGCTAATGGCCGCTCCAGTTCCCCTTTCACAAAGGCGTTATAAAGTATCAAACCTGCTGCTTCTTTCAGTTTGCCTTTAATTCCAGAAACTCGTTCATCATTTCTAGCTTGAATATAACTATTTATGCGTTTATGTATTTCGTTCAATTGCAATAAATCACTGATGTAATCAATTTGATCAATTGCGGTATTAAGCATGTATTCACAAAAATCAATTAAATGCTTTTCACTTAATGCCCCTCTACCATCATGATCACCTTGTCGAATATTATCTGCACGAGCAAGTAATGTTTTGTATTGATCTGATGAGCGAGCAATACCACGACTTAAACACCAAACACCATAACTCTCTAGCCCAATGCTTTTTAGCGCCTCATCAGTAAAAAGACGAGCGACACGACCATTCCCATCAGAAAAAGGATGTATCCAGACAAAGCGATGATGTGCGCACATTGTGGCAATAAACTTCTTATCACCTGAATGATGTTTAGGATGATAAACATTACAAAACTGCTGCATTAAGGATTCCAGGTCTTCAGGCTCAGGCGGCACGTGCTGCCCAACATCAACAAATTCAGTACGCCATTCCCCTGGAATAACCTTTCCCTTAATCTCCCCTTGCTGATCCTTTAATAGCCATAAGCTTTCCGGAATTCCTTGATAAAATTTATGATGAACCGCTTTAAAGAACTCAGGAGAATATAGCGCATCCTGATCCATCGCTTGCTCTTCTATCCAGTTTTGAACTTGAATATGAGAAACTGATTCCTGCTGTAAATCACGCTTAGCAGGATCATCCGAATATTCGCCTTTTTGTGCCGCACGGATCTCATGCGGACGTGTCTTATTACCCTCAATTAAATTGGAATAATAAGAGTTAATCACACTCATATATTCACGAATGGTATTTCGTGTTTCAGCCGCTAAATTACCTGATAGTTTTGCAGACGAAGTTGCTAGCCACAGCGCCTTATCGGGCAATTCAGATGCTTTTAAGGCTCCTTCACTTGGCACAAAGGGCGCAAAATCATGTGTTGTCGTTTTCATAACTTTTATCTGGCCAGTTTATTGGCCGGTTTTTATTAATATAAA
>Ga0055584_100006625_pt1 | contig 11358 bp, 7 predicted proteins | sample OSDHelmetaG_FD_58716 | JGI IMG/M metagenome (GOLD analysis project Ga0055584, IMG submission 58716) | Pelagic marine sediment microbial communities from the LTER site Helgoland, North Sea, for post-phytoplankton bloom and carbon turnover... | ecosystem: Environmental > Aquatic > Marine >...
CCCCGAGCGTGACCTCGGGCGGGAGCGTGACCACCGGGAGCTCGGCGCCGGCGATCAAGGACGCGGCCCACAAGGCGCGGGAGGGCCTGGAGGCCCTCCTCACCGACGTCCTCGAGGCGCCGGTCGGATCCTACGTATGGAAGGACGGGCGCGTTTCCGTGCGGGGCGACGAGGGGCGCTCCCTGCCATGGATCGCGGTCTGCGCGCTCCTGCGCGAGCCGCTCCTCGCGCAGGGGGAGTTCCGTGACTTCCTCCACGAGGGCCGGATTCACGGCGCCCAGGCGGCGAAGGTCGAGGTGGACACCCTGACCGGTCGGGTCAAGGTCCTGAAGATGGTGACCTGCCAGGACCAGGGGCTCCCCCTGAATCGGCTCGCGCTGCGCAGCCAGATCAACGGCGGCATGGTCCAGGCGCTCTCCTACGGGCTGCTGGAGCAGCGCGTCTTTGACGAGCAGGACGGCTTCCTGCTCTCGGACAACCTCGACCTCTACAAGATCGCCGGCTCCCAGGAGATCCCGGAGATGGTGGCGCTCATCGACGACGAGGACGAGCGACCCAGCGTCTGCGGCATGGCGGAGGCGCCGGTCATTCCTGGTCACAGCGCCATCGCCGGCGCGATCCACAACGCCTGCGGCGCGCGGCTCACGCGCATGCCCTTCACCGCGGACAACGTCCTGGAGACCCTGTACGGGAAGATCTGATGAAGGACTTCGACCTCAAGCTACCTGACAACCTCGACGCCGCCATCGGCGAGCTGCCGTCCGAGTACAGCCGCCAGGGGGCCCAGGTCCTCGCTGGGGGGCAGGACATCGTGACGGTGATGAAGGACGACATCGAGGAGCCTGCGGCGCTCGTGAGCCTGCAGCGCCTCGGCCTCGACGGGATCGAGTGGGACGGCGACGGCGGGGTGACCCTCGGCGCCACGGTGACGGTGCAGGCCCTGGCGGACGACGCCAACCTGCAGCGATTGTTCCCGGCGCTGCGCGAAGCGGCTCGCTCCATCGGCAGCCCCCAGATTCGCAGCCAGGCCACGCTGGGGGGGAACCTCAACCAGCGGCCCCGGTGCCCCTACTACCGTCACCCCTCCGTGAGCTGCTTCAAGAAGGGCGGCTCGGTGTGCCTCGCCGAGTTTGGCTTCAACAAGTACGCCGCCATCTTTGGCGGGGGCCCCTCCTACTACAGCCATCCGTCCGATCTCGCGACGGTGCTGCTGCTGCTGGGAGCCACGGCCTCGCTCAGCGGCCCGGACGGTGAGCGCGAGGTCCCGCTGGAGGAGCTCTATGTCCTGCCGGAGGAGTCCCTCGAGACGGAGACGGTGCTTCGCCCCGACGAGATCCTGACCTCGGTGACGATCCCCGCCCCCGCCACGGGGACCCGCTCGACGTACGTGAAGTTCAAGGAGCGGGCGTCCTACGACTTTGCCCTCGCGGCGGTCGCGGTGTCTGTGGTCCGGGACGGGAGCGGCGCGGTCACCGACGCCCGCGTCGTCCTCGGGGGCGTCGCGCCGAAGCCGTGGGAGGTCCCCGCTGCGGCGCGCGCTCTGGTCGGCAAGCCGATGGCGCCGGAGTCGTGGACCGCTGCAGGGCTCGCCGCCGTGGCCGACGCCGATCCGCTGGAGCACAACGGCTACAAGGTCCACCTCGTGAAGGGGCTGGTGTTCCGCGCCCTCGAGTCCCTGGCCTGATTCCGGCCGCCGCTCTCCCCGCAATGACCATGAGTGATCCCAGGACACCCGCCGTGAGTCCCTTCTGCGTGCACCTCGCGAGCAAGAAGATGATGATCTCGGAGCGCCCGCCCCTCGAGGACAGTGACGTGCTGGACTCGAGCCAGCACTGCTGGTGCGAGCGATCCCACATGCTGATCGGGCCGGACGGCGATGCCGCCCACCCCGAGGACTGCCGCAAGGGCCGAGACTGCTTCGAGTCCCCGCTCGCTGACCTCCTTTGAACCCGTATGAAACTCCTCGTCTCCCTCTTGATCGCCGGTTCGACGGCCATGGTCTACACCGGCCTGCTGCCGTGTCCCTGTGAGCTCGGCGCCCGCCTCTCCTCCTCGGAGGGGGCCCTGGATGCGCGCGCGGACGCGCCGCAGGGGGTCTACCTCGAGGTCCGGAATGCCACGGTCTGGGGCGGCGCCTGCCACATCGGCTCCGAAGCCGTGAGCCAGGGGACCTATGCCGCCGCCGGGTGGTCCTTCGACGGCGGGGCACACGGCGGCGTCGACCTGTCCGGCGTGCGCGTGGTCTCCGTCGTCCAAGGGACGTCGAACCTGCAGGCTGACGAGGTCTTCCGCGCGGGCGGCGCCCCGGAGGTCCGCGCCTCCATCTGGGTGGACGCACCGGACGAGCGCGCAGCCGAGGCGGCGGTGGACCATGTGCGTTCCCGCCTGGATCACGGGACGGTGCTGACGGTTGAGCGTGCCCCCCTGACGGTGGACCGGAGCGGCGACCTGTTCCGCCTCGAGGTTCCAGGGCTGCTCACGGTCGAGGGCGAGGCCCTCCCGGACCGGTCGTGCTGCACCATGCCCGAGTCGCTCTGGTACTCCCCGCTCGCGAGCGGCTACGAGGCGGTGGTGGGGAACCCCACCACCTGCCGCTTCGTTGGGCACGGCGAGGGCGCCGCGCGGCTCTCCCCCTGGGCGTTCGAGGGCGAGAACAGCGCCTTCGTGGCCCGCGTCGGAGCCTGAGGCCCGTCGCCGCTCCACCCTGCCGCTCACTCTCACCGACCAAGACTCCATTGGCCCGCAAGAAGAAGTCCAAGAGGAAGACCCAGCGCCGCTCCAGGCGCTCGGTCGACGACACCGAGATCGAGGAGCTGGTCATCGTTCCGGTCCGGAACATGATCCTCTTCCCTGGCGTGGTGCTCCCGCTCATGCTCGGGCGGGAGTCGTCGGTGCTGGCGGTGCGCGCCGCGGTCGAGGATGACCGACCGATCGGCCTGCTGCTCCAGCGGGATGAGCGCGATGATTCACCGGGGCCCGCGGACCTCTTCAAGGTCGGCACGGTGGGAGAGATCATGCGCTACTGGACGGCCCCGGACGGTCGTCACCAGGCGATCTGCCAGGGGTTGAGCCGGTTCGAGGTCATCGACTACGTCGAGACCGAGCCGCTGCTCGTGGCGAGGGTACGCCGAATCGAGGAGGTGGATCGCTCCACGCGTGCCATTGAGGCGCGGTTCGTGGCGCTGAAGCAGCGCGCCGAGGAGGTCCTCAGCCTCTCGCCCGGGACGCCGGAGGACCTCGAGCAGGCCGTCCAGGGGATCGACTCGCCCGGGATGCTCGCTGACCTGGTGGCGACCTTCCTGGACATGCCCTCCACGGAGAAGCAGGAGATCCTGGAGACCTTCGAGGTGAAGGCGCGCCTGGACCGCCTCCTGGAGGCCCTCGGGCAGGCAGCCGCCGTGCTGGAGCTCAGCCTCAAGATCCGGCGTGAGACCAAGGGCTCCCTGGACCAGGCCCAGCGGGAGTACTTCCTCCGGGAGCAGCTGCGGCAGATCCGGCGCGAGCTGGGGGAAGGCGACGACTTCACGGACGAGCTCGCCGAGATCCGGGAGCGCGTCGATGCGCTCTCGCTCCCCGAGGAGGCCGAGCGGGAGGTCCGCCGGGAGCTCAAGCGCCTCGAGCGGACCCCGGAGCAGGCGGCCGAGCATTCCATGCTCCGTACGTGGATGGAGGTCTTCACCGAGCTCCCGTGGAACACCCGTAGCAAGGACACTCTCCAGCTCGACGCGGCCCAGGAGGTCCTGGACGCGGACCACCACGGCCTCGAGAAGGTGAAGCGCAGGATCCTCGAGTTCCTCGCGGTCAAGAAACTGAATCCCGAGGGGCAGGGGCCGACCCTGTGTCTCGTCGGCCCCCCGGGCGTCGGTAAGACCTCCCTGGGCCAGAGCGTCGCGCGCGCCATGGGGCGCGAGTTCGTTCGGGTGAGCCTCGGCGGGGTGCACGATGAGTCCGAGGTCCGCGGTCACCGGCGGACGTATGTGGGAGCCATGCCGGGCAAGATCATCGAGGGCCTCCGCAAGGCCCGGACCCGCAACCCGGTCTTCCTCCTCGACGAGGTGGACAAGCTCGGCGCCGGCATGAACGGAGACCCCTCCTCCGCTCTGCTGGAGGTCCTCGATCCCGCCCAGAACGGCACCTTCCAGGACAACTACCTCGGCGTCCCCTTCGACCTGTCCGAGGTCCTCTTCATCGCCACCGCCAACGTGGAGGAGCAGATCCCCGGTCCGCTCCACGACCGGATGGATGTGCTCCGCCTCTCGGGCTACACCGAGGCGGAGAAGCTCGCCATTGCTCGCAAGCACCTACTGGGCCGTCAGCGCACCGCTGCTGGCCTCAAGGCGTCGCAGCTGAAGATCTCGGTCGCGGCGCTCCGCGAGGTGATCACGGGCTACACGCGGGAGGCTGGCGTCCGGGAGCTCGAGCGCAAGATCGCGGCGATCTGCCGGTTTGCGGCCGTGAAGTTCGCCTCCCGGCGCCGCAAGCCGATCTTGATCGGCCCGGACGACGTGAAGGAGATCCTGGGGCACGAGCGCCGGGAGCACGAGGTGGCGGAGCGCACCGCGCAGTCGGGCGTCGCCACCGGGCTGGCGTGGACATCGGTCGGCGGTGAGATTCTCTTCATCGAGGCGGCGAGCTGCGGCGGCAAGGGCGAGCTCCGCCTCACGGGCCAGCTCGGTGATGTGATGAAGGAGAGCGCGCTCGCCGCGCTGACGCTCCTTCGCTCGCGAGCCTCGGAGCTGGGGATCGACGAGGAGGAGCTCGCCACGAGCGATATCCACCTGCACATCCCAGCGGGCGCGGTGCCGAAGGACGGGCCCTCTGCGGGGGTGGCGATCACCGTCGCGCTGGCGTCCCTGTTCTCGGGGCGGCCCGTCCGAGGGACGGTCGCCATGACGGGGGAGATCAGCCTGCGCGGCCGAGTGCTGCCGGTGGGGGGGGTGAAGGAGAAGGTCCTCGCGGCGCTCGCGGCGGGGATCCGGACGATCCTGCTCCCGGAGCGCAACATGGCGGACCTGGTCGAGTTGCCTGAGGCGGCGCGCAAGAGGCTGAAGTTCATCCCGCTCCGTGCGATCGACGACGCCTTCGAGGTCGCGCTCGGCGCGCCTCGCTCCTGATGTGGGCCGGGGTCCTCTCGCTGGTCTTGCTCGCCGGGGCCGTGCCGCCCACGGCCCACCCCAACTCATTCTCGATCTCTGAGCTCCATATTCGGGGGGGCGTCGTGGAGCTGCAGCTGCGCTGCCAGGTGCTGTCCCTCGGCGAGGTGATCGACGGGCTCGACCCCGAGCTCGACGGCCACGCGGAGCCTGGGGAGATCGACCGCTTCTCGCGTGAGATTGCCGAGTACGTGGCCAGCCACTACCAGCTCGTTCCAGGGGCTGTGGAGGTGGCGGGCAGCGTCGACCCGCTGTCGACCCTCGCGGTGGCCGAGGCCTTCGTCGATGAGGCGCCGCTGGCCCTTGACCCCATGAACGAGGTCAGCGAGTGGGTCGACGTGGTCCTCACCTTCGAGGAGTTCAGCGGCGAGCTGCGGCGGCTAGGCGTGCACCAGTCCCTGTTTCAGATCACGAGCCCAGGGCACCGCGACTCGTGCGCCGTGGTCTGGAACGGCCTCGAGGTGGGTCAGCGACAGTTCGCTCTCGGGGCGGAGGGTCACGTCTTCGTGGCGTCCTCGGAGGTGATGGCGCGGGGGGCCCCGGCGTTCCAGCGGTACCTCCTCCTGGGGGCGAAGGGGGCGGTCGGGAGCGTCGATTCGCTGCTGCTCATCCTGCTCCTCGTGCTCGCCGCGAGGCCCGGCCGCCGCTCGGGGGCGATCTCGGTGGGGGTCCTCGTGGTCGCCGCTGCGGTGGGCGTGCAGGCGGGCGCTCGCGTGACCGTCTCGGCCACGGAGATCCGCTTCCTCGAGCTCACCGTACCGCTCGCGATCGCCTACATCGGCCTCGACGACCTCCTGCACCGGGACGGTCGAACGCGCTTCATCGAGGCGGCGGTCTTCGGTCTCGCGCTCGGGGGCCGGGAGGTCCTCCAGCTCGCGCCCGAGCTGATCCGAGAGGTGGGGCCGGGCGTGCCCCTCGCGGGCGCGAGCGTCGGCCTGGCGGCCGCCCTTTCGGGGCTCGCCGCCGCGCTGATGCTGTTGATCGGCCGGAGCCGAGACCCCGCTGCGGCGGCGCCGCGCCGCCTCCGCTTGCCGGTCGACGTGACCGCGATGGGCGTGGGGGTCTGGCTCTTCCTGGCGACCGCGCTCGGCTGATGGGGCCCGAGGGCGCGGTCCGTCAGGGGAGGATCTGCAGGGTGATGACGTTCGAGACGAAGTCGTAGGGGTTCCTCGTCACGGCGCAGTGGTACATGGTCTGGCCGATCAACCCGCTGGTGTAGGCCGGGTTGAGCCGGACCCCGATCCCCGCCGCTCCGGCCTGGTTCAGGACGCCGATCTGGTTCTGGAAGACGAAGCCCTGGTTGTCGATCAGGCCAGCCCGCGTCCAGCGGTCGAAGTTGATCGGGACGTCGAGGCCTCCGAGGACGAACCCGTTCGACGTGCCGCTCAGGCTCGAGAACATGATGAACGAGCGGTTCGCGTAGGCCTCTCCCGGGTGGAAGTAGATCTGCTGCAGGTCGCCCGCGCTCACCGAGCCGGAGTACGCCCGCGCGGAGAGCGGGGCGTGGCGGCGGAGCACGTAGACCCAGTCCTCGCTGGGGTCAGAGGGCGGCGCGCCGAGGGCTCGCCAGCCGCCGTTGACGTTGACCATGCCGGGCGAGCCGTCGATCAGGCCGGTCCGCGGGTTGAACCAGAACTGCTCGAAGGCGCCCGTGGAGCCTCCGAGATTGAGCTCGCCCGTGGACGACGCGTTACCCAGGTAGACCGCGTAGACCTGGTCGTCCTTCGCGAAGACCTGGCCCTCGCCGTAGGCCGTGGACTCGTTCCGCAGCAGGTTGTCCATGGGAGTCATCTCCCAGAAGGGCAGCTCCGCCTCGATGAAGTGGCGCGCGTAGCCGACGTACGTCCACATCTCGTCCCGGGTCCGGAAGTCCTCGAGGGAGAGGTCGCCGCCGAGGGGGAGGTTGTGCCAGCCCAGGTAGAACTCCACGCCGCCACCGCTGAAGAGGGCGTCATAGAGCACCCGCTTGCGGATGTCACTCGCGTTGGTGTCCGTCAGACCGGTGGGCCACGGGTTCATCTCGTCCGCGTCGATCAGCCAGGGCTTGCCCGCCTGCTCGGAGAGCATCCGCAGCTCCTCGATCTGGTCCTCCGCCGCGTTCAGGGAGAACTGCAGCGACGCCGCGTCGATGTTGGGGTCGGTCAGGACCGACTGGAACACCGCGAGGTCATCCGGTCGGTTGTGGAGCGAGATGGGGTGCTCGTAAGCGTCGTAGTCCGTGATCCAAGCTGCGAAGGCCGCGAGGGTGGAGGCGTTGAAGTCGGTCTCCTCGCAGAGGTTCCAACGAATCGCCGGGTGGTGACCGAAGCGCGCGACCATCTCGCGATAGAAGAGCTTGCGCTCCACTCCGAGGGTCCCCCCGTCGAGCCAGAGCTCGTTGGCGACCTCGGTCTCGTTCATCACCAGTGACAGGGAGATGCCCAGCTTCTGGGCATGCTCGAAGATGATGTTCCACTGACGGAGGCGGCTGGTGTCGTAGTGGCGCTTCTCGAAGGCGCGGTTCTCCGGCCCGAGGAACGGGTAGACGTCCTTGCCGTCCCCGCCGAGGTTCATCACCAGCAGGAACAGGGAGTTGACCCCCTTCTCGGCGAGGTAGTTCAGGGCGCCGATCGCGCCCTTGCCGTCCTCGTCGCCGTTCCCCGGACGGAGGAGCGGATCTCCGGGGTTCCAGTCGCCGCGGTGCTCCGCGAAGCTGTGGAGGTTTCCCACGCCCTGGGTCTTGGTGATGTCGTCCATCGCACGGTTGGCGAGGAAGTTCTCAGGGCCGTTGATGCCGGCCTTCAGGTAGAAGGGGCCGTGCTCGAACTTCCGGTGGTGGCGCCCCACGTCGGTCAGCGTGCCCAGTCGGTAGAAGCCGCGCCCGGCCGGGTCGATGGACTTGACCTCGAACGTGATCTGGCGGCCGTCGATGGTCGGAACCGAGCTTCCGGCGGCGGGACCTGCCTGGAGGGCCACGCCGGCCCCCTGGCGCATGGTGACATTCGCGGTCCAGGTTCCCTTCACCGGGGGCAGGAAGCGAGCGGTCCAGGTGTTCCCCACGTCGCCGGACTGACCGTCGGCGTCGAAGAAGCCCGGGACGGTCATGCTTCGGCCGCCGGGGCCGTCGAAGCGCACGGAGAGTCGGTAGTCGAGGAAGGGGTTGGGGCTGTCTCCGGTCTCTGACTCCCAGGGGCCGGCGAAGCTGAGCTCCATGGGGGTCGCGACCCGCGGCTCAAGGGGCGTGATCCGAGGGGCGCCGTTCCCGTCGGAGCCGTCGAGCGTCCCGGGGTCACGGATCAGGAAGGCGGCGCCATCGATGCCGGCGGACAGAATCTGGATTCCAGCCACGTTGTTCTGGGGTGTCACGCTACCGCCGCCGGGGAGCTTGAGGTCCTCGAAGCGGAACTCGATGCCGTGCACCCGCTGGTTGCGGTTGTCTCCGGAGGTGCAGACCACGGGGGTCTGGACCCAGGGGCCGATGGAGACCGGCGCGCCCAGGCTCCCGTTCAGGAAGCGTGCCCGGACCTGGACCGAGTCGTTGCCGCCGACCTCGAACAGGAAGAAGTCCGCGGCGGGGCCGGCTCCCGGGGTCCAGCCCGAGAAGCTGACCTCCCAGGGGGTCTGCGTGCTGGATCTCACGAAGTACGACTCGAGGTTGCGGCTGTCCGCGTTCCGGATGGAGCTCGAGCGGTTGGTGAGCTGGACCTCTCCGCTCGAGGTCCCCCACCTGAAATCGGAACGCTCGATCCAGGTTCCGGCGGATTGGATCCGCTCGACCATGGATCCTTGCACCTGGACGGAGAAGGACTGCGCCCCCGCCTGAGCGGCCAGCGTGAAGGCGAGGAAGGCGCCGAGGAACGTGCGGTCGGTCAAGCGAGTCCGGCCGCCAAGTACGCGAGATGAGAGCTGGGTGATCATGTGCCGAGGCCTCTCCTTGCGAACGGATCAGGCGCCTTGATGGGGGAGGCGCTCCGGGAGCAGGGCGAGGTGGTGCAGAGCAAAAGTCGCTGCCGCCAGGAGGGCGGCTCCCCGGACAGCGCTCCTGGGGGAGCGCGGCCGGGTCGCGGATTGAAATCGGACGCGGATGAAGCTGAGGAGGAGAAGGAAGTGAGGACGGGTGTCTGCGACACGAAGTCCGGGCGCTGCTGGGTTATCCTCACGCCATGGGACGCAGTGATAGACCATCAGGTTTCGGCAGTTTCGGGGATCTGCGGAAGGCGCTCAAGGGCAACCAGGGAGAAGAGCCAGAGAAGACGGATGAATCGGGAGTTGGGACCAGCCCCCAGGGTGTCCCAGACAGGGGCTGGACCCTCGAGACAGGCGACGAGGAGCCCTACGAGCTGACCGAGGAGGACCTGGAGGGGCTCCCGGACCCGGACAGCCAGATCCCGGCGCGGATCGCGCGGCGGCCCGGCGCCTTCGGCCCCATGGGGCACGGGCCAGCGTGCTACGCAGACGTGGACTCCGAGGAGATGGAGCTCGTGCGCTCGTTCCGCCTGCGCACCTTGTTCCCGGAGGATGTTCTCGGGGAGCTCGATGACCTGCCGGAGAACCCGGCTCCCGGGGACTACGAGGGCCGACTGGATCTCCGCGGGGAGGTGATCTTCACCATCGATGGTGCCGACGCGAAGGACTACGACGACGCCATCGCGATCCGGCCCAGGGACGGCGGTGGGTTCCACGTGAGCGTGCACATCGCAGACGTGAGCCACTACGTGCGGCCCGGGACGGCGCTGGACGACGAGGCGCTGGCCCGTGGGACCAGCGTCTACCTGCCCGATCAGGTGATCCCGATGCTCCCGGAGGCTCTGTCCAATGGGCTCTGTTCCCTCGTCCCGAAGCAGGACCGCCTCGCCTACTCCGTCTTCATGGAGTTCAACGAGGCCGGTGAGCGCCTCTCATCCAGCGTCGCCAAGAGCGTCATCTGTAGCGTGCACCGCGGGGACTACCGCATCGTCCAGGACCTCCTCGACGGGACCTCGACGCCCGAGACAGAGGAGATCGAATTCCTGCGCCAGCCTCTCGAGCAGTTCAGCACCTGGACGAAGGTCCAGCAGCGGATCCGGGACGCCAAGGGGTCCCTGCGGATCAACTCGCGCGAGAAGAAGTTCGTGTTCGACGAGGCCCACGAGGTCGAGGCCATCGTGAACGCGCCCCGTTATTTCTCGCAGACGCTCATCGAGGAGACCGCGCTGGCGGCGAATCAGGCCGTCGGAGACCTCTTCCGCACCAAGGGGCTCCCGACGATTTACCGGGTCCACCCGGAGAAGGACCCCGAGGAGATCGAGCGAGTCTCTGCGATGCTGGCCAAGTTCGGGATCCGGGTCCCCGACAAGGATCGCCTGACGGGTCGCGACATCGGGCGCATGATCCGCCTGGCCCGCCGCAAGCCCAACGCGGAGGCCCTCGTGCAGCGGATCATGGGCCTCGTGGAGCGGGCGGTCTACGAGGTGAAGGACCACGAGGACGTGGCGACCCACTTCGGCCTGGCCCGCAAGGCCTACCTCCACTTCACCTCACCCATCCGGCGCTATCCCGACCTGATCGTTCACCGCTGGCTCCACTCGGTGGAGACCCGCCACGACGAGGCCGCGGAGGAGCTTGGGTCCCTCGCCCTCATCGACGAGCTGAACGACACCGCGTCCCACTGCAGCGTGCAGTCGGAGGCCGCCGGGATGGCCGAGATCGCCGTCAAGGACCTCAAGGTCTGTCAGTTCATGGAGCCGCGCATCGAGCAGACGTTCGACGCCAAGGTGCAGCGCGTTTCGCGAGGTGGGCTTGAGGTGCACATCGGCGAGCTCAACGTCTCGGGCTTCATTCCCGCGCGCTCCATGGGGGATCGGCCCAAGGTGGACGGCGCGACCCTCAAGGTGTCTGTGGGCAAGCGCGTGCTCTCGTTCACCGAGGGCTACCAGATCTCCGTGAGGGTGAAGGACGTCGACTTCCTGCGCCTCCAGGTGCTCCTGGAGCTCGCGGGCTAGCGGGCTTTTCGCTTGGCTCGCGCGGCGGCGGCGGCCTCGGCCGCGGCCTTACGCCTCGCCTTCTCCTCTGCCTTACGCTGCTTCACGAGGTCGGGGCGGCGCTGCAGCTCGATCTCGGCGAACCCTGCGGCGTTCTTGTGCCCGTTGTCCGTGCCGACGGCGACCTCGAGGACTGTCACCTTCAGCTCGCGGATCACCTTCGCCTTGGGGAGCGGCAGGTAGGCCTTCCCGAAGTGGTCGGGGTC
>Ga0055584_100006629_pt1 | contig 11352 bp, 5 predicted proteins | sample OSDHelmetaG_FD_58716 | JGI IMG/M metagenome (GOLD analysis project Ga0055584, IMG submission 58716) | Pelagic marine sediment microbial communities from the LTER site Helgoland, North Sea, for post-phytoplankton bloom and carbon turnover... | ecosystem: Environmental > Aquatic > Marine >...
GCGGATTCGAACCGTGCCGTTGACTGTCCAGTTCGTGTACTCCGCGTCCGGGCCAATTTTGCTCGGAACCTGGACGTTGAGGTTTTCCATCTCATAAGAAATCTCAGCGCCCCGGCCCGTCAGCTTGTCGTAGAGTCCGATCGCCAGATCCGGCCATTCCTGTGTGGTCGTAGACATGATAGTCTTCCTTCTGTTTATGGTTTGTCTAACTGTTAGCGAGTAAGATCGTACTCGGGCCTAACTTTGTCAAGGTTATAGTTGGACAAACTTGCAACGGGACCGCAATTCGGCACCACGGGCGAGGTCGCTGCCCGCGAACTGCCGCGACGGTGACGATTGCCTCTGCCGTCTGACTCTCTCCTAGGCGGGCTGAGACCTGAATCCAGCACGAGGGTCTCAGCGCCCTTCCCATTCTTCTCGTGGTGCCCGATCTTCGTCGCAATGTCAGAATCTTTTTCGTATCAGCGGTTCTTCGCGGAACTCAAGCGCCGCCGCGTGTTTCGCATCGCGGCCGTATATGGCGGCGCGGCGTTCGTCCTGCTCCAGGTTGCCGACCTGTTGCAGGAAGGGCTGCAGCTCCCGCAGATCTTTCTGACGGCCGCCACCTGGCTGGCACTGGCCGGTTTCCCGGTCGCCCTGTTCCTGGCATGGGTGTACGACCGCACTCCCCAGGGCCTGGTCCGGACACCCGAGGCCGCCCCGAACGAGCTGGATGAGATCGTCGCCCAGCCGCCCGGGCGGCGCTGGCCGATCGGGATCGCCGCGGCACTGGGAACGGCACTGCTTCTCGTCGGCTCCTGGTGGATGCTCGGCCGGCCGGAGGCACCGCACGACGAGAGGGGCAACTACTCGTCCGTCGCCGTCCTTCCGTTCGAGAACATGAGCGGCAACGAGGAAGACGCGTACTTCGCGGACGGCCTGTCGGAAGAGCTCCTCAACGCGCTGGCGCGGGTCGACGGGCTGCGGGTCGCGGGGCGCACATCCTCGTTCGCATTGCGCGATGCGAATCTCGACCTGCGAACGATCGGGGACACGCTCGGGGTGGAGACCGTGCTCGAAGGCAGCGTTCGACGATCGGGCGGACGGGTCCGCGTCACCGCGCAGCTGATCGACACCGACAACGGGTTTCATCTCTGGTCGCGGGACTGGGACCGGAAACTCACCGCCGGCAACGTATTCGAGATCCAGGACGAGATCGCGGGCGCCGTGGCGTCGGCAATGGCCGCGGGAGAGGAGCCCGTCGCCCGGGACGCGTCCGGGGGAAGCCGGGAACTCGTGCCGGCCTCGGTCCGGACTTCGGACCTGGATGCGTACGAGTTATACCTGGCCGGTCAACATCATTGGGCGCCTCGACGTCCCGAGGGACTGCGCGAAGCGGTCCGGCTGTTCGAGGAGGCGCTGGAACTCGACTCGATGTACGCGCCGGCCTGGGTCGGGCTGGCCGCCGTGTACCAGGCACTTCCGTGGTATACGGACTACCCGACCGATGTCGCGGCAGCGAAATCGAAGCAGGCCGGACGAAGAGCCATCGAGCTGGACCCGGACAACGCCGAAGCCCTGTACACGCTGGCCGCGACGATCTTCCAATACGACCTCGAGTGGACGGAGGCGGCGGGTCTGTTCGAGCGGGCGATCGAGCTGGATCCCGACTACTCGCAGGGACTCGCCTGGTACTGCTGGTTCCTCCTCGACGTGGGCTACGGGGAAGAGTCGCTTCGCTGGTGCGAACGCGCCGTCGAGCTCGATCCTCTCCGTGTACATACCCTGGCACAGTACGGCGACAACCTCATGATCCTCGGCCGCCACGAGGAGGGGCTTCGGATGCTCGCACGCGCCCTCGCGCTGCGGCCGGACTTCGGCTGGCCGCGCCTGGAGACGGCGATCGGTCTCGCCCTGCTCGGTCGCATGGACGAAGCCGGCGATCAGCTCCGTACCTACGCTCGGGACGGAGATCTCCCAGGCGGCGAAGCGGCGGCCACGACCGTGATCGCAGCGCTGCGCGATGCCTCCCTGCGCGACGAGGCGGTCTCCGTGGTGCTCGACTGGATCAACCACGACGAACACGAGACCTGGCTGCTCGTCACCTGGCTCGGGCTGCTGGACGACCGCGAGGCGGCACTGGACGTCATCGAGCGCCTGATCGAGGGAGAGTCGAATGGGTATTCGTCGATCGACGCGCTTCTCATAGCTGACTACCTGCGTGGAGATCCGCGTTTCGAGGCTGCGGTTGCGAGCCTGGGGATTCCCGACCCACCCCCGGATGTGGCGGTTGTACCGTGGTGAGCCTCAGGCCGTAGCGACGGTCGTCGGACGGCCAGGAATGGAAACTTGACAGAACTCGCACCCCACCCCATACTCCTCGGCGCTGGGAGTCGCGTCCCGATGGCCGGACCTCCGAACGGGGGCCGGAGCCACCACCAGGTGGCCTCGCATCGAGGGCGCGTTTTTTGTTGCGCTTGATCTGTACTTGAGGGAAGGAAGAGCACGATGCTGCACACGAGCTCACAGCCGAGAATGCGCGGAAGCCGGATCGCCACGGCGATCAATGGCATCGCGTATTTCGCGCCCGCGATCACGGGCGCGGCCGATCCGTTTTCGCGACGGGATCGGCGACCGGCATCGTGCACGGGAGGTGCAGCTTCGGGCTGAACGCAGCCCCCTTCACCTCGAGGGTCGAACCAGAGCCCCGTCCGTGCCACCAGCCGGACGGGGCTTTTTTCGTTGCGGCGGCCGCCCGAGGGCGCGTCTGCCAACGCCGCGACGGGCTGTTTGACAAGTGAGATCCACGCAACGGTGGCCGCCTGGCGGTCGTCGAGGTCGGGCGTGGCGCGGCGATCACGCGACTCCCTGCGCCCGTCCCGGCCCGTCGGCCCCGACAGGTCACCTCACGAAGCGCGGTCCGGGTGAGAGTCCTCTCCACTCCTTCGCCCGCGGAAGCGGGCCGCCGGTTGAGGGTTATCGTCACCTTGAAGAGCGGGGGTCGACATCCCCGCACTCGCCCGGGCCGATTCTCCGTTCACGTCCGAGGCCGGTCCCCGGCACCGGACCCGACACGGGGGACGCGGGTCGTTCTGAGTACGGTTACCGCTAGGGACGATATCCCGTACCCAAGTTGATTCATCCGCGCTCCCCGCTTCTAAACCGTTTCCATTCAACTCCGATGCCGAAGCCCGGCATCGGACCCGACCGGGGGACGCGGGTCGTTACGACAAGGTTATCACAGTTAATGGTAGGTCCTTGTCGACGAAGGCCATTCATCCGCGCTCCCCGCTCTCAAATGAGGGCACCACAGCGTGCCCCGACCCACCACTCTCCATGAAAGGAGGCGAGAGATGCTGGACTACACGAAGCACTTCGCGACTCGCCTCGCGCGGCTGGTGACGCCGCAGAGCGAGCCGATTCCGGGCACCGGACAGGTGCCGAACTCCGCTGGCGGGTATGCGTGGCCGGTCAGCGAGTGGGACCGCCTGGATCGCTTCCTCGTGCTGGGGAGCGAGGGCGGGACCTTCTACGTGCGCGAGCGAAAGCTCACGATCGAGAACGCGCGGGTGGTCGAGGCCCTGGTTCGGGAGCAGGGCGAGGCGCTCGTGAGGCGGGTCGTGGAGCTGAGCATCAGCGGCCGGTCCGCGACCAACGATCCGGCGCTGTTTGCGCTTGCCATGGCCGCGTCCCTTGGCGATGAGGCGACGCGGAAGGCGGCGCTCGCCGCGTTGCCGGAGGTCGCGCGTACCGGCACCCACCTGTTCCACTGGCTCCAGTTCGTCACCGGGTTCCGGGGCTGGGGACGGGGCGTCCGCCGGGCGGTCGCCGACTGGTACGTCGAGAAGCCGGATCGGAAGCTCGCGTACCAGATGCTGAAGTACCCGTCCCGCGACGGATGGGCGCACCGCGACGCGCTGCGACTCGCGCACCCGAAGCCGGTGTCGCAGACGCAGGACGTTCTCTTCCGCCTCGCCACGCACGGCTGGAAGGGGTTCGAGGCGATTCCGGAAGGGATCGACCCCGAGGTGCGAGGGCTGCTCGAGGGCGTGAGAGCCCTGGGCGACCTGGAGCCGGAGGAGGCTGCGACCCGAATCGCGGAGCTCCGCCTGGTGCGGGAGATGGTCCCGACTCCGCTCCTCCGTCACCCGGAGGTGTGGGAGGCGCTCCTGGAGGAGATGCCGATGGGAGCGATGATCCGAAACCTGGCCACGATGACCCGGGTGGGTCTGGTGGCGCCGGGCAGCTACGCGACCGCGCGGGTCGTGCAGCGGCTTGGAAACGAGGACCGGCTGACGTCGGCCCGCATCCACCCGATCGCCGTGCTCGCTGCGCTGAAGACGTATGCGCAGGGTCACGGTGTGCGGGGTCGCGGCTCCTGGGAGCCGGTGGCCCCCGTGGTCGACGCGCTGGACGGAGCGTTCTACCGGACGTTCCAGAACGCGCCGACCACCGGCAAGCGCGTGATGCTGGCGCTCGACGTGTCCTACTCCATGTCGACCGGGGTGCACGGCCTGGACTTCCTGTCCTGCCGCGAGGCCTCGGCGGCCATGGCGCTGGTCACGGCGGCTACGGAGCCGAAGCACATGTTCACGGCCTTCACGGCCGGGCTCGGAGGCTTCGGGCACAGCGGCCTGACCACGCTGTCGATCTCGCCGCGCGAGAGGCTCGATGACGTGGTGCGGCGCATCGACCGCCTGAACTTCGGCGGTACGGACTGCGCGCTGCCGATGCTGGAAGCGGCCCGGAGAGGGTGGTCGGTCGACGTGTTCGTCGTCTACACGGACAACGAGACGTGGGCCGGTCGGATCCACCCGAGCCAGGCGCTCCGGCAGTACCGCGAGAAGACCGGCATTCCGGCGCGACTCGTCGTGGTCGGGATGACGTCCAACGGGTTCACGATCGCGGACCCGGCGGACGGCGGGATGCTGGACGTGGTCGGGTTCGACACGGCCACTCCCCGGCTGATCGCGGAGTTCGTGCGCTGACCCGGAGCGGGCGGTTCTCGTGAGCCGCGCCGCTCTGGCGGCGCGGCAACCGTGAACCATGCCGTGCGAAAGCGCGGCAATCGCTCCGGAGGAGACGATGAACGAGCGGCTGATGGAGTACTTCGGCATGCCGGGTGTTTCCCTGCCTCCGGAGGACTACTGGCTCGTGTACCGCCAGGAAGGTGGTGGATGGGCCGTGACGCCGGAGACGGCGGAATACGTTGCCGGAGTGCTGGACCGCAAGGTGCCTCCGAAGTGGGTGACGTTCAAGGACGTCACCGGCGCGGTCGTTCGGGTGCGGATCCGTTCGATCACTGCGCTGGAGGAATTCTCGAGCGACCAGCGCGCTCGCGCGCAGGCGTTCTGGCAGAGAGTGCAGGAGGAGGGCGAGGGCCCGACTCCCTGTCACTGAACCTCAACCTTCAACCCGGGTCGGCGGCCTGTCGGAGCGCCGGCCCGGCCATACCGGAAGGGAGGCCGACAGTGAGCCGAAACGACGAGCGGGATCTCGAGACGCGTTTTTGAGCGCACTAGCAAGCGGAGGCGGGGGCTATCCCTCCGAGACGCGCGTCCGTCGGGGCACGCGGATCGTGGGGGGCGACAAGGAGTTGATGGAGAAGCTCGGTCGCAACGACCTCTGCCCGTGCGGTTCGGGACGCCGGTTTCAAGCGCTGCTGCATGAAGTCCGGCAGGTGGGATGGAGAACCGCAAAACCATTACGTTAGAGACTGAGCCCGCGATCCACCCGCGGGTGTACCGGCCCCGGCGGCAGCGGACCGTCGGGGCCACCGAGGCGGGAGCACAAGTGATTCTCACGATTTCGACGACGCACGAGCCGGCGACGGATCTCGGCTACCTGCTGCACAAGCATCCGGACCGGACGCAGAGCTTCGATCTCGCGTTCGGGCAGGCGCACGTCTTCTATCCAGAGGCGTCGTCGGATCGCTGCACGGCCGCGCTGCTGCTGGATGTGGACAGCGTCGGCCTCGTCCGGGGTCCGAAGAGCGGGGCTACACTGTTCGAGTACGTCAGCGACAGGCCCTACGTCGCCTCCTCCTTCATGAGCGTCGCCATTGCTCAAGTGCTTGGAACAGCGCTGGCTGGCAACTGCCGGGATCGACCGGAGCTCGCAAATCAGCCGATTCCGCTCGAGGCCAGGCTCTCGGCGCTACCCAGCCGGGGAGGCGAAGAGATGGTTCGCCGGTTGTTCGAGCCGCTCGGCTACGAGGTCGAGACGGTCGCGCACGAGCTGGATCCCGAGATGCCAGACTGGGGAGATAGCCGATACCTGACGCTTACGCTTCGGAGTGAAACGCGACTGCGGGACCTGCTTCGGCACCTTTACGTGCTCGTTCCCGTGCTGGACAACCGCAAGCACTACTGGGTAGCGGAAGACGAAGTCGACAAGCTGGTGAGCAAGGGAGAGGGATGGCTGGCCGAACATCCCGACCGAGACCTCATCGCCAGGCGCTACCTGAAGCATAGACGAGGCCTGGCGCGCAGAGCGGTCGAGCGACTGACCGCGGCGGAAGAGCCACTGGAAGAAGAGACGGAAGACGAGAAAGAATCGGAGGATAGGCCCGAGCGAGATCCTGGCCTTCACGAGCAGCGACTCGGCGCCGTTTTGTCGGTACTGCGGGCAGAGCGCGCGAGACGCGTGATCGATCTCGGGTGCGGCGAGGGGAAGCTCCTGCGGCTCCTCCTCAAGGATCCGCAGTTCGAGCGGATCGTGGGCATGGACGTGTCGCTGCGCTCCCTGGAGATCGCCGAGGACAGGTTGAACCTCGACCGCATGCCGGAGGCGAAGAAGGAAAGGATCCGTCTCATTCACGGATCTCTTATGTATCGCGACGAGCGGCTCTCGGGATTCGACGCCGCCGCGGTGGTGGAAGTCGTCGAACACCTCGATCCGCCGAGGCTGGCCGCCTTCGAGCGCGTGCTGTTCGAGCACGCACGACCGGCGGTCGTGGTGCTTACGACACCGAATCGCGAGTACAACGCGCGGTTCGAGACGCTGCCGGAGGGACATCTTCGGCACCGGGACCACCGCTTCGAGTGGACTCGTGACGAGTTCTCGGACTGGGCGCGCGCGATTGCGGATCGCTTCGGATACGCGGTGCGCTTCCTCCCCGTCGGGCCGGAGGATCCGGAATTCGGAGCGCCGTCGCAGATGGGAGTGCTCACCCGTGAGTAACGTTGATTCGGATTCGCCGGACCGCGAACTGACTGTCCCGGCCCTGTCGCTCGTCGTGCTCGTCGGTCCCTCGGGAGCGGGCAAGTCGACGTTCGCTGCGCATCATTTCCGGGCCACGGAGGTGATCTCGTCGGACTTCTGCCGCGGGCTCGTCTCCGACGATGAGAACAGCCAGGAGGCGACGACCGATGCGTTCGCGCTGGTTCACTACATGGCCGGCATTCGCCTGCGCCGGGGCAACCTGACGGTAGTCGATGCCACGAACGTGGATCCCGCCTCGAGGAAGCCGCTGCTCGCGCTGGCAAAGGAACACGACGTCCTGGCGGTCGCGATCGTATTCGACATCCCGGATAAGATCTGCCGAGAACGGAACCGCGGGCGGGTAGACCGCGACCTCGGGTCGCACGTGATCCGTCGCCAGCAGCGACAGATGCGTCGCTCGATCCGCGGACTGCAGCGCGAGGGGTTTCGATATGTCCACGTACTCCGTTCGCCGGAGGAAGTCGATTCGGTCGCGCTCCGCCGACAGCCGCTGTGGAACGACCGGCGCGATGAGACCGGCCCGTTCGACATCATCGGAGACGTCCATGGATGTCTGGACGAGCTGCTCGAACTGCTTGGCGAGCTCGGCTACGAGATCCGATCCACAGGGGATGGCGAAAGCGTGGGCTTCGACGTGTACCCCCCGGACGGTCGTAAAGCCGTGTTCCTCGGAGACCTGGTGGACCGCGGCCCCGACACCCCAGGCGTGCTTGGGCTCGTCATGGACATGGTCGAAGCGGGCAACGCGCTCTGCATCCCGGGGAACCACGACGTGAAGCTGTTGCGGGCGTTACGCGGCAAGAAAGTGAAGATCGCGCACGGACTGGGCGAATCGCTCGCGCAGCTCGAGGCGGAGTCGGAAGAGTTCCGGGACCGGACAGCCTCGTTCATCGATGCGCTCGTCAGCCACTACGTGCTCGACGGCGGATCCCTCGTCATCGCCCACGGCGGCCTCAAGGAAGAGCTGCAGGGTCGGGCATCTGGTCGCGTGCGCTCGTTCGCCCTGTACGGTGATACGACGGGCGAGACCGATGAATTCGGCCTTCCCGTGCGCCATGACTGGGCAGCCGCATACCGGGGCAAGGCAGCTGTCGTGTACGGGCACACGCCCGTGCCGGAGGCGCTGTGGCTCAACCACACGATCAACATCGACACCGGCTGTGTGTTCGGAGGACGGCTGACCGCGCTTCGTTATCCCGAGCGGGAGCTCGTGTCGGTTCCGGCGCGGCGCGTATACGCGGAGCCGGCCCGGCCCTTCCTGGCGGATCACGAGACAGGCCTCCTCACAGGGCAGCACCGGGAGGACGAGCTCCTGGAGATCGAGGACGTGCTGGGCCGCCGGATCGTGCAGACGCGGCTCCGGGGCAACGTCACGATCCGGGAGGAAAACGCGGCCGCCGCTCTCGAGGTGATGAGCCGCTTCGCCGCGAACCCGAAGTGGCTGGTCTACCTGCCACCGACCATGTCGCCCGGCAAGACGTCTGAGCTGGACGGCCTGTTGGAGCACCCGGCCGAGACGTTCGCCTATTTCCGTCACGAGGGGATTCCCCGCGTCGTGTGCGAAGAGAAGCACATGGGTTCCAGGGCCGTGGTCGTGCTGTGTCGGGACGAGGAGGTGTCCCGGCGACGGTTTGGCATCGTGGACGACGGCTACGGGATTGTCTACACCCGAACCGGACGTCGCTTCTTCGATGATCCCGGGGTGGAGACCGAGGTGCTCGCGCGTCTTCGGAGCGCATGCGACGGCGCCGGTCTGTGGGAGGAACTGGAGACCGACTGGGTGGTCCTCGATGCGGAACTGATGCCCTGGTCCGTGAAGGCCCGTGAGCTGCTGCGCGAGCAGTACGCCGCAGTAGGCGCTGCCGGTCGGGCATCGATGTCGGTCGCGCTGGCTGTCCTGACCGCGGCCTCTGGACGAGGACAGGCACCGGAGCTTCTGGAGCGCTTCACGGGACGGCGAGACGCGATCGAGGACTACGCCCGCGCCTATCGCCACTACTGCTGGGACGTGGACGGGGTCACCGATCTGAAGCTGGCGCCATTCCACCTCCTGGCCTCTGAAGGCGCTGTACATGTGAGCCGGGATCACGGCTGGCATATGGAGACTCTTGCCCGAGTGTGCGCCGAGGACGAGAAACTGCTCCTGGCCACGCCGTGGAAAACGGTCGACCTGAGCGACCCGGAGAGCGAGGCAGAGGCCACGCGCTGGTGGACGGAACTCACCGACGCCGGCGGCGAGGGGATGGTCGTGAAGCCCTACGACTTCCTGGCGCGTGGCCGAAAGGGACTCGCGCAACCCGCGGTGAAGGTCCGCGGACGCGAATACCTGCGGATCATCTACGGGCCGACGTATACCGAGGCCGTGAATCTGGAGCGACTTCGTAACCGGGGACTCGGTCACAAGCGATCGATGGCCCTTCGGGAGCTGGCGCTGGGAATCGAGGGGCTCGACCGGTTTGTGCGCGGCGAGCCGCTGCGAAGAGTGCACGAGTGCGTATTCGGAGTGCTGGCGCTGGAGAGCGAGCCGGTGGATCCGAGGCTGTAGGGGCGAAGGTGAGATGAGGAGAACAGTCCAGGACCGGAGGCGCCTGACTCCGGAAACGAATTCGCTGATCACGCAGCTTCGTGCGAACAGGTCGCAGCTTCGTACGAACAGGCTATGGATCTGGATCGGAATCGACCGGTTGCCCGTGGAGGAGGTCCTGTTACGGATCGCTGAACGGGGCGAGCCGGCAGCGGTGCCATGGCTGCTTGACGAACTCTTCGCCCCCAAGAGGCGAACCAGGGACGCCGCCGCCGATGCCGTGGCCCGGCTTCTGGAGAATGTCAGCGGTCAAGACGTTGCGTGGTTCGACGATCACGTGCGCCGGTGGTGTGGATCCTCATGGAGAGGCATGAGCGCCCTGCATGTGTCGCTGACACACAGGAATCACAATCTCCTGACGGTGGCATGCTGCCATCCGAGCGGGTACGTCCGCGAAACGGCGCTGCGCGCGCTACCTGCAGAGCGTTTGGGAGGGACGACACTCCTCTTCCTGATCCTCCGGCTGAATGATTGGGTTCCGAATGTCAGAGAGGCTGCAAGAGAAAGATTCGACGAAGCTCTTGAAGCTCTTCCTGGCGATGAACTGATCTCGGGGCTCGGCATGATTCCCTGGATGCAGAGCGGGCAGCTTCGCGGGGATCTGACGCAGGTCGCTGATCTGCTCCGCGCGGTATTCGAGGGACCGAAGGCGAGCGGTGCAAGAGACACGGCCCGCCGATCCGACGATCCAATCGTCCGTCGCGAGGCATTTCTTGCGTCAATCCGGAGTGGCAGCCTCTCCCCAGCCGAACTTGCGCGAGGACTGGCGGATCCGGACCCGTTGATTGCGACGGCGATTCTCCGCCGTGCCATGGACACGGGTCGTGCCGATCTCTGCCTTCGGGCACTTGAGTCTCCTCACGGCCGCGTCCGGGCGGCCGCCATGCGGGAGATTCGTGTATTCTTTCCCGCGGACGCGGAGGCGCTGGCACTCGATTTCATGTTCGATCCATCGCCGGCGGTTCGGGAAGCGGCACGGACTGTGGCCGGGAACGTATCTCCCGGCCGGATCCTGGAGGCCGGGCGTCGCGTCGTCGGGTCGAGTTCTGGCCGAACGCGGGCCGCGGCGCTGACCGGCCTCACCGAGGCCGGGGTCCCCGAGTCGGAATTGCGAGCACTGCTCGAGTCATGCGCGAACGACGGGAGCGCACGTGTGCGGGCGAGCGTCTTGAAGTGTATCGCTCAGATCGATGGGGGGCTGTCGGAAAGCCGCGCACTTACGGCTCTCTCCGACCCGAGTCGTCGGGTCGCGGCCGCGGCGGCGTATCTGGCAACGGGTGACCGCTCGATCTCGGCCGAGAGACTCTGGGGCGCCGTGAAATCTGGACGCTGGAGTCACACGCGCCGACACGCATTCCTGCTGCTGTCGAAACAGGGCAAGTGGATCAGCCTTTTGTATACCCTGCGGGCGTTGAGCCTTCCGGACATCGAACTCCGCGGTCTCGCGGAGAGCGCGCTAGAACGCTGGGTAGCGCGGGTGAACCGGAGTGGTGTGGCGCCGACGGAGGCGGAGCGGATCGCAGTTGTGAAGGCGATCGAGGGCGCCCGTAGCCGGCTCGGAACTG
>Ga0055584_100006630_pt1 | contig 11349 bp, 10 predicted proteins | sample OSDHelmetaG_FD_58716 | JGI IMG/M metagenome (GOLD analysis project Ga0055584, IMG submission 58716) | Pelagic marine sediment microbial communities from the LTER site Helgoland, North Sea, for post-phytoplankton bloom and carbon turnover... | ecosystem: Environmental > Aquatic > Marine >...
CAGGCCGACAAGTGGATGGACTGGCAGCTGAGCACCCTGCTGATGCCCTGGATCAACGTCTTCTTTGGCGTCTACCGCACCCCGGCGCAGTATCAGGATGCCGACAAGAATGCCGCTGCCATCGAAAAACTGGGTGGGATCTATGGTCTGCTGGACAGGCACCTGGAAGGCCGCGCCTATGTTGCCGGCGACCGCCTGACGATGGCCGACATCCCCGTGGGCATGTCGCTATGGCGCTATTATCAGATGGACATTGCCCGCCCGTCGATGCCCAACATCGAACGCTGGTATGCATCGCTTCAGGAACGCCCGGCCTATCGCAACACCGTGATGACCGATTTCAGCAGCCTGAAGGACACGCTGATTCCTGGTCAGGGGCACTGACAAGGAGGGGGGTTGCGAGCCGGTTGCCTTAACCTCCAAACGCACCCTTTTCATCTGCGTCTGATTGCAGGTCTCGGGCTTCATCGTCAGAGGAACATTCTCTTTGCGGCTCTCTGGCCTGCGAGAGCTCAATCACATCTTCTTCCAGGCCGCCAATAACGAAGTCGTAGATCGTGTTGCAGTCAACGCGGACCACGCCGACACCTGGAGTCAGCGGCCCCTTCAGGACCGTGATGTCGGCCTGTGTTGAATCAGCACAACGCAACTCACCAGAAAACAACTGGACGCCATCCCCGAGATGATTTTCGGCATATCCCCAACAGGCAGTCGATGAATGCGGTACGATTTCGGCAACGCCCTGTGTTTCAACGTCTCTGAGAAGGCGTGTTGTTTCTTCTGCGTCATCTGAAAAGGCCAGAAACAACTGACCATCTGCCACGCGGGCTTTGCCGAAAAGAATCGCCGCCCCCGGCGCACCCACAACATGGGCGACATAGGTCCCGAAAAGCGGTTTGAAAGCCGGTGCAGTCCTTGACTGCGTTTGGCAACCTCCCACCATCAGCACCAGCAACACACTCAAGACGAGGACCGACGAGCGAAAGGTCAAAGGTCAACCAGCAGAGCGACCATGTCGGTGGCCGGTTGAACCCAGGAATCAGACATCCGGCTCGTCCACACTCTGGCTGGTGCTCTTGCCCTGACTTGATCCCGTTGCATCATCGTCTTCCATATCCAGAGACCACCGCGTGAAGGCATCGCGCGAGCCGTTGATCATCACGGCGAGAACATCGTCCTTGCCGTCCTTGCCGGCAAACCCTCTGACGATACCGTCGTCACGACTTTGCACCATGAGAACCGCCAGATCCTCATGGTCCTCGATGCAGTTCATCGCACCCAGATAGACGATCTCGCCTTTGAGGATCTCGGGCACGGCCTGCTCGAGACTCGCGTCGTAGTCATCACGCACGGCCCCCATGAAACAGGCCTGGAGATCCAGCAGCATAAGATCCCGGTTCATCAGCTCGCGTGTGAAAGCATCGATATCGAAATCGGGGGTGCCGTCCCAGATCTCAAAGAACGCATCCACGATCTGGGGTTCACTCGACAACGCGACAAAGATCAGACCATTGGAGAAACCCCTGGCCTCTCCCATGAGCAATTGTCGCGAGTCGGTAAATCTCCCCAGGGCGGGATACATGACCGTGGCCACAGCATTGCCTGGAAGAAGGCTGATGCGATCAGATGAAGGCGTGGTCTTGTTGCCGGCACATGCCGCGAGTAAGACGCAAGCCAGGATTGGAAAGGCGCGAAGAAAACGTCCTTTAGCGCACAGGAACGTCACCGCGTCATGCCCCAGAATTTGACGGGTTTGCCTGCCGGTCGCTCCGCCAGCTCTCCGTCACGAACACCCACGCTGGTATCGGCCAGGCCGGAGGGGGTCATGACGGTGCAGCCGCGAATCACAAGGTCAAAGGCCTGGGCCACGATCCACTCCAATCCTTCATGTTACTGACACAGCCTAACCAAAGCGCTTGCCGTGCGCGAGGCAACATGGCCAAGTAATTGATCATCCGAGGAATCGCATCATGCCCATCAAGACCACCTGCATCGGCGCCTGGCCCAAACCCGATTACGTCCCGCATATGGATTGGTTCCATGAGGTTGCCCAGATGGGCGAGGCCTCATCGGAAGGCATGAGCGAGGCTGAACGTACCGCCATCTTTGACCGGGCGACCCAGGAAGCCGTAGCAGAACAGGCGGCACTGGGGATCGATATCCCGACCGACGGCGAGATCAGGCGGCCCAATTATGTGCATTACCATTGCAGCCATCTTTCAGGGTTTGAGCTGGACGTCCTGACCGAATGTTCCATGCGCAATGGCGCCTGGGTTGCAGAGGCCCCCACCTTCACGGCAAAGATTGAAGCCGGTGAACCGTTCCTGGTGCGCGATTGGCAGGTTGCTCAGGCAGCGACGGACAAGCCGGTCAAGATCACGATTCCAGGACCCCTCACGATTTCGGATTCCACCGCAGACGTTGCGTATGGCGACCGCCGCGCCTGGTGTGCCGATCTGGCCAACGCACTCAACGTCGAAATCCTGCGCCTGGCAGAGGCCGGTTGCCGCCATATCCAGGTTGATGAACCGTTGTTTGCCCGCCTGCCCGATCAGGCATTGGAGTTTGGCGTCGAGAACCTGGAGCGCTGTTTTGCCGGTGTGCCCGACAGAGTCACACGGACCATGCATATGTGTTGTGGCTACCCCGACAAGCTGGATGAAACCGATTACGTCAAGGCTGATCCCGACGTTTATCAACGGCTGGCCACGGCGATTGATGAAAGCCTGATAGACGCCGTCTCGATCGAAGATGCCCACCAGCACAACGACCTCTCGCTGCTGGAGAAGTTTGCCAACACGACCGTGATCTTCGGTGCTGTTGAAATTGCTTCCAGCCGGGTCGAATCCGTCGATGAGATTGTGAGCCGCCTGCGTTCTGCACTCGACCACATCGACGCCGGTCGCCTGATGGCTGCCCCTGATTGCGGTTTGGTCATGCTGGGTTCGGACCTGACCCGCGCCAAGCTGACGAATCTGGTTGCCGCTGCAAAGCAGGTCTAGAGCAGCATTCGCCATGCGCGCAACGCATGGCAGGCCATTGCCCATGGACGTTGTGCAGACCTACCGTCTTCACCAAGTTCGAGCTTCGAACCCTTGGCTTCGGCGGAGACCGACCATGACAAATTACAACATCCCCTATTTCGGGGTCATTCAGGCCATGACATCAACATTGCCCCAGAGCGACGCGGTCACAAACAAGGCTGATCCGCGCACCGCCAAACGCACCGCCAGCATCAATCCGTTGCGTCTTCTTGGAGCACGTCGCTGATCTGATCTTCACGTTCGATCCGGTTGCGACCACTGTTTTTTGCCTGATAGAGCAGCGCGTCTGCCCGCTTCAGCATTTCCTCGAGGCCTTCGCCAGGCCGGCGCATGACTACGCCGGCGCTGGTCGTGATACGTCCTGCCGGAATGGGTGGCAAATCATCGATTGCCGCGACCCGCGCGCGCACGCGTTCAGCAAAAATACTGACGCCATCGAGATCCTGTTCGACCAGGAAGGCAACGAACTCCTCACCGCCGATGCGGCAGGGAAGATCGGTACGGCGCGCGCAATCTGCCAGAATCTGGGCAAAGCGGCGTAGCGCCTTGTCGCCGACATCATGGCCCCACGTGTCATTGATGCCTTTGAACTTGTCGAGGTCGAAGGCGACCAGGGCCAGCCCGGCCAGCCGGCCACGTTCATCAAGTTCGATCAGGCCAGGCAGGGACTCATCGACGTAACGCCTGTTGTAGAGACCTGTGAGCGAATCCCGGATGGCGCGCTCCCTGATGGCAGCAATCTGTGCAAGGGCAAGTGCGACAACCGCAACCAGCAGAACCCCGAACACGATCAGCCCGATCATCATGATCAGGTTCGCCCGGCGAAGCTCCACCAGTTCGTCGACCGGCACCACGACATGGCTTGAGAAGTCTTCCTCGACAACCGAGGCATGAACACTTCCCGCCGCGATCACGTCTTCGGCGGTTTCGGCCTGAACCGAAGCGGGCAAGGGCAGGAAGTCCGACCGGCCATAACGCAACCCAAGGGGGATCGCTTCCATATCCTTGAGGTCGGCGTCATCGACCGCACGGTACATCCAGTCCTTGTTGTTGGACGCCACAACAATGCCGAACGGATCGGTCAGAAGGATGTCTTCCCCGCCACGCTGCAGCAGCGGCACGATGCGGTCCGACGACGTTGCGATTGTGACCAGCCCCTGGACCTGGGCACCCTGGGCCACACGCGCAGAGAAGAAGAAACGCGGCAGACCATTCACCGTGTCGACACCGTACTGTTCACCCTCGCCGGATTCAATCGCCGTTCTGAAATGGACGGCTTCCCCGAAGCTTTCTTCCAGATGCGTCAGATCCGATCCCCAGTCGCTGGCCGCGATGACATATCCTTCGGGATTGGTCAGAAAGATATCGTCGATGCCAAGCTCATGGGCCATGTTCGCGAAATCCTGCGAGAGGAGAACAAGCTCTCCGTTGCTCAGCAGGTCGCCCCAGTTCTCGTTGGGGGTCTGCGAACTCATGGTGTTGAAGCCATAGGCGGCGCGGCCCAGTCGCTCCTGGCTTGAAAGCATGGAAGCAATGGTGCGCAGGGTTTCAAAGCGTTGTCCCAGAACCCGCGCATTTGCGCGTGCCATCAGCTTGGCATCCATGGTCGCCTGCGACAGATGACGCTGGGTCACATGATCATGACGCCATACGCCCAGAAGTGTGATCAGGGTAGCCCAGACAAGCGCAACACCGACGGCAACAGCAATAATCCGCCGCAGCCGCGCGCTCGCAAGAATCGTCCTGCTGCCCGTTTCCTTCAATGCCACCGCGAATCAGACCTTCCCACTCCGTCGGCGCCGGGCCGTACGGGTTCAACAATCAGCGCCCGGCATGATGGCCTCTATACCGATGCCGCTTCAAGTGTGCTTTCCGCGGCGCCCTGGTTCGACAACAGGTCAGGCTTGTCGCTGAACATAGAGTCGACACCCTGGGCAAGAAAACCATCGGCATCCGGGGTCTCGTTAACGACATAAACGGCCAGTTTGCGGCCATGTCGTTTCGCCTTTGCCACAAGGGACGGCGACAACAGCGTGCGATCAACATGGATGCTGGCGCACCGCAGGACCCTGGCGTGCAGGGTCCAGAACCGTGGCACCTTCTGCCACATCAGAAGACCCAGCGGGATTTCGGCTGCGAGCGTGCGCATGTGATAGAGCACGCGCAGACTGAAGCTGGAAACCAGGGGCCGTGGCAGGTCGGCAGGCCAGCGTTCCCGCACGGTCTCTGCAACAGCACGTGCAGCAGCCCTTCTGCCGGAAACTTCTTCCTTGATTTCGATGTTGGGCATCAGACCCAGAACACGGCAGGCATCGAGCGCCTGGGCAAGCGTGGGAATGCGTTCGCCGGACCACATGGGATCAAGCCAGCTTCCGGCATCGATCTCAGTTAGCTGGGAGGAGTGGATGTCATCGATCATGGCATCCATGCCGGTCGTGCGTTTGAGGTTTCGGTCATGGATGACGACCGGCACATCATCACGCGTCAGATGCACGTCAAACTCGACCCATTTGCAGCCCATTTCGGCAGCACAGGCCAAACTGGCCAGGGTGTTCTCGGGCGCATAGGCAGCCGCGCCGCGATGACCGATGACTGTGGGAAGATCAATCATCCGATCAATGCTTCCTGGCCGCGTTTGACCAGGCTCTGGGCAATGATCATGCGCTGGACCTCGCTGGTGCCTTCCCAGATGCGGTCAACGCGCAACTCCCGGAAGAACCGTTCGGCAGCGTATTCGCGCATGTAGCCGCGCCCGCCGAAGATCTGCACCGCGCGGTCGGCAACACGGTTGGCCATTTCCGAACAATAGAGTTTCGCCATCGAACATTGCGCGTGCTGGACCTTTACATCCTCACCGGCATCAATGTTCTGGGCCAGACGATGGATCATGAGACGACCGGCCCAGAGTTCGACCAGGCTGTCGGCCAACATGAAGCTGATCGCCTGGTTTTCGATAATCGGCTTGCCGAACTGCACGCGTTCTTCGGCAAAGGCGAGCGCCTCATCGATCAGGCGGCTGGCCGCACCACAGCAGCGCGCGGCAATGCCCAGACGTTCCTGACGGAACCACTCATAGGTCAGTGCAATGCCGCTGCCGTCGGGGTCGATCAGGGCGTCTGCAGGCACCTTCACATCCGTGAACTTCATGATGGGGTGATGGGCGTTGTAGGTGTGGGTGTAGGCGGGCGTGCGCACGACCTCGACACCTTGCGCATCCATGTCGACATAGAACAGGGCGTGCCGGCCGTCTTCCAACTTTGCCTGGAAGACCAGGAAATCAGCGAGGTTGGCACTGGTGACGTGCCATTTGACCCCGTTCAGAACATAACCGTTGCCCTGTTTGCGTGCCGTTGCCTCGATCGCATCGACGTCGCTGCCCGCACCTTCTTCGGTGATGGCGTAACATTCGTGGCGTTTACCTTCCATCAGGGGCGCGATGTAGCGCTCCATCTGCCAGGGCGTGGCGGTCTTCACCAGGAACGGCGAGACATCGTGGTAACACCAGCCGATCCCGTTGGTGACGCGCCCGATTTCCTCCTGAACGGCGACGACCTCGGAAGTTGTCAGCCCGGCACCGCCGTCTTCTTTGGAGACCATCGGCATCCACAGGCCCAGATCCCTTGCCATCGCGATGTGCTTTTCCTTCACGCCATCGGGCAGCTTGCCGTCGTTTTCCTCGGCATGCATTTCCCAGGGGATCAGTTCGGTTTCGATAAAGGGGCGCAGTTTGGCATGCCAGGCTTTTGCGGCATCGGTCTCATCGACGCCGATCAGGGCTTCCTGCCCACGCTTGCGCAGAGAATGGGCGATGATGACACGCTGTATTTCGCTGGTGCCTTCCCAGATGCGGTCAACACGGGTTTCCCGATAGAACCGCTCGGCAACGTTTTCGCGCATGTAACCGCGCCCGCCGAAAATCTGGACGGCGCGGTCGGCCGTGCGGAAGGCAAATTCCGAACAGAAGAGTTTGGCCATGGCGGATTTGGCGTGCAGCACCTTGACGTCGTCGTGGCGATCCATGGCTGCGGCGATGTCATAGGTCATCAGGCGTCCGGCCCAGAGCTCGGTCAGACTGTCGGCGATGGGAAACTGGATTGCCTGGTTCTCCCAGATCGGCGTGCCGAACTGCACGCGTTGCTGAGCAAACGCCGTGGTCTCATCGATCAGGCGGCTGGCGGCACCACAGCAGCGCGCGGCAATCTTCATGCGTTCCTGACGGAACCAGTCATAGGTCCAGGTGATGCCGTCGCCATCGGCGTCGATCATGTCATCGGCCGTGACACGCACATCCTCGAACTTCATCAGCAGGTGATGACCACGGAAATTGTGCGTGTAACGCGGCGTGCGGATCGTTGAGACGCCCGGAGCTTCCATATCGACATAGAAGAGGCCGTGTTTTCCGTCTTCCAGGCGGGCCTGAAAGACAAGCCATTTCGACAGGTTCGCGCCGGTGACGTGGAGCTTCACGCCATTCAGCAGATAGCCGTTGCCGTCTTTCACCGCCGTTGCCTCGATGGCATCGACATCGCTGCCGGCACCTTCCTCGGTGATGGCATAGGCAACGCGGCTGCCTTCACTGATCATACGGTCAACGTAGCGTTCACGCTGGTGATCGTTGGCCGTGTGATAGAGGAACGGCGAGAGATCGGAGTAACAACCCCACATGCCGTTGGTCGTGCGCCCGACCTGCTCCTGGATCACCGCGATCTCCAGCTTGGAGAGCTCCGCGCCGCCTCCATCTTTGGGAATGGAAGGGAAATAGAGACCCATCGCCTTGGTCGCGGCAAAGATCGCATCGAACGCATCCTGGGGAATGAAGCCATCGTTCATCTCGGCTTCGACCTCCCAGGGAATCAGATGTTCGTCGGTAAAGGAGCGCATCTTCGACTGCCAGTCGCGCGCACTTTGCGGCAGGGGATAGGCCATGGGAGGGCACTTTCGTCGAGTGGTCGTGTTGCGCCGTCACTGTGCGGCCAGCCTGTGTGACCGCGCAAGCCGTTCGGCGCGGTTTCCTGTCAAAATCGCCCCAGTGAATAGGATGCAGGCACCATTCGCGTGCAACCCTTGCGTAGCTGATTGCACGCCAGACCCAACCTGCTATCAAACAACCTCACGCTCCGGCACGGATATGCCCATGACCGATCATCGCCTTTCACCACTCCTGCGCCCGCGCTCCATTGCTGTTGTGGGCGCATCACAACGTGAAGGCAGTGCCGGGCACGGCATGCTGGCAGGCCTTATCAACTGCGGGTTCTCCGGCCCGATTTATCCGGTCAATCCGCGTTACGACGAGATCCAGGGCCTTACCTGTCTATCCTCCCTGCGTGACCTGCCCGAGCCGGTCGACATGGCGATCCTTGGCGTCAACAGCAGCTATCTGGAACAGCAGCTTGATGACGCGATTGCCATGGGTGTTCGCTCTGCCACCATCTTCGATACCTGTTACCTCGACGGTGAAACAGATCGCGGTCTGCTTTCGCGCCTGAAGGTCAAGGCGCGCGAGGCAGACATGCCGGTCTGTGGCGGTAACGGCATGGGCTATCTCAACATGGCCGACCGCATTCCGGTCACGATCTATGACGCCACCGACAAGATGGTCGAGGGTGGCCATGTCGCCTTCATCACCCATTCGGGTACGGTCTTCAGCGAGATCGGGCTCAACGATTTCCGCTACCGCTGCAATCTGATCGTCTCCAGCGGTCAGGAAATCAATGGCACAACGGCCGACTACATCGACTATGCCCTTGAGATGCCCTCTACCCGGGTGATCGCCCTTTTCATGGAACAGGCGCGCGACGCCGATGGGTTCATCGCGGCGCTGGCCAAGGCGCGCGAAAAAAATATTCCTGTCGTTGCCATGAAGGTCGGGCGGAGCGAATCTGCCAGTCGTTTCGCCACGATCCATTCCAACGCCGATGCCGGCAACCATGCGGTCTATCAGGCCGTGTTCGACCGTTATGGCGTGCTGACGGTGGAAAGCCTGGATCAGATGGCCAACCTGCTGACCCTGCTCTCCCACGACCGCCAGCTCAGTACCGGTGGATTGGGTGTGGTTCTCGATTCCGGTGGTGAACGCGAGATGTTTGTCGATCTGGCGGATGAACTCGACGTGCCGCTTGCCACGATCAACACAGAGACGGCCAAGCGTATCCGCCCACATCTCCATCACGCGCTGGAACCGGTCAATCCGCTGGACGCCTGGGGTACGGCGGCCAACTACGAAGACAGCTTTGAAGGATATTTCGAGGCCATGGCCGGAGACCCCGATGTCGGCCTGGTGACCTTCTGCGGCGACTTCCAGTGGAACCCCACGACCGAGAAGGGTTACGCCAAGGCCCTGGTGGCGACACTTGCGCGCACTGACAAGCCCGTTGCCGCGCTGATCAACACACCGATGTCGGGCATGATGACTGCCGGCAAGGCACTGAGCGATGACGGAGTCATTGCCCTGTGCGGAACACGTGAAGGTCTGGTGGCGCTGCGCCGTGCACTTGATTGGCGCGACCGTTCCCAACACGCCATGAAAGGCGTTGCCCCGAAACCTGATGGCGATGCTATCGCGCGCCTGCGTAGCCTGCTGGCGGCGAACCAGAGCCTGGATGCCGAGGCATCCAAGGCCCTGATGGCCGATTTTGGCCTTGAAAGTGCAAAGGATGCCGGGGGGCCCACCGTCAAACTGACCTTCACAATGTTCCGCGACCGCCAGTTCGGGCCGATGGTCGAAATCCGTACCGCCGGCAACTACGGCAAGCTGCTCGATGAATCTGTCGTGGCCCTGCCCGGCTTCGACGAAGATCATGCGACCACCCTGATCAACCGTCTCCGGATCAACCGTCTGCTGCGCAACAGCGATGGCTGGCCCAATGCATCCCATGCCGCCTTTGCCGCACTGCTTGCACGCTTTGCCGCGATCAGTTCCGAACTTGCCGATGTCGCAGACATGATCGAAGTTGGTCCCGTGCATGTCGTTGACGGACGCGCCGTGGCATCAGGCGTGCGGGTAAGAGGTCGCAAACCAGACTGATACCTGCGCAAGACATTGTCTTTGGAGATTTGCCGAATGGCTTCGATGGAACTTGACCGCTTCGCCGATGAACTTGCGGCTGGCACGCTCTCGCGCCGCGCGTTCCACCGTGTGCTGGCTTCCGTGGGCGTGGTCACCCTGACGATACCGGCCGCTACCGCGCAGACTTTCCCCATCGAGGTCTTCACTTGGCCTGGCTACGACGCCGTTGCCTTGCGTCCAGGATTTGACGAGACCTATGGGGCGGAACCGGACTTCCTGCTCTATGCCGACAACGATGAGGCCTTTGACAAGGTTGCAGCGGGATTCCGGCCCACGATCGTGCAGCCCACCAACCACACGATTGCCCGATGGCGCACTGCAAGTCTGCTGAAGCCGATCGATACTTCGCGTCTTGCCAACCATGCAAGCATCCTTCCCGGGCTGCTCGATATCCCGGCCTTGCAGGACAGTGGTGAGACCTTTGGGGTTCCCTTTGCCTGGGGCAACAGCTCCATCATCTATCGCAAGGATCTGCTCCCTGAAGGCACCGACGACCAGAGCTGGAACATCCTGTGGGATGAGAACCTTGCCGGGCGGATCGGACAGCGCGATTCGATGGATGCCGTCGTGCTTAATGCCGCCATGGTTCTGGGCATCGATGATCCCTACACCATGGGTGAATCCGATCTGGAACGTGTGCGAGAAAAGCTCATGGAGCAACGCGAGCTTCTGGCGTTCTACTGGACCGGACGCTCAGAGGTCGAACAGGCGCTGGCGACTGGCGAAGTCATGGCGGCCTATGGCTGGAACGCCTCTTATGCAGCCCTGAAACGCAAGGACGTGGACGTTGGCTACATGGTGCCCCGTGAAGGTGTGCTGACCTGGGTCGATTGCACCTGCCTGATCGCCGACGGCCCCGGTGATGAAGATGAGGCCTATGACTACATCAATGCCGGTCTGTCCGTCGAAGCCGGTGCATACCTAATCGAAACGTTTGGTTATGGCGCGGCCAATGCCGGTGCGTTCGAGGCCGTTGCTCCCGAACGCCTGGCCGATCTGGGCATGGAAGACCCCCGGAGGCTGTTGGCCGCCAGCCGGTTTTTCGGTGCTTGGGATCCACGCACCCGCGAAAACGCCGTGCGCATGTTCGAGGAAATCAAGGCGGGGTTCTAAGTTGCGTCTGTTCCAGGGTGTGAACTGGACCACTGCGGGCTTGTCCGTTCGCAGCTAGTTCGAACGCTGGAACGGGGCGGACGTACCTACCAGCGCGCGAAACCGCAGACATCCCGCGAACCGCGT